>ULTB01024729.1_pt1 | contig 31242 bp, 31 predicted proteins | sample 1957251 | NCBI WGS metagenome assembly ULTB01 (sample SAMEA4835724, study PRJEB28245) | human gut metagenome | biome: gut microbiome; material: fecal sample | place: Denmark | collected 2008
TCGCCCTTTGCAGAGGGCCGATAGTCTATTGCGCCGAGAAGATAGACAACGGCAACGTGCCGCTCGACACGCTCCTGCTCGACTCCGACCTTGAAGCGGGTCTGCGCTACAATGCAGAGATGCAGGCGTACACCGTAAAAGCCACCGGCTTTGAGGAGGCGCCGTTTGACGAGCTTTACCGCAACTATTCGCCCGCCTCGACCACGGAGAGGGAGATAAATCTCATCCCGTATTTCGCCTACGCCAACAGGGGCGAGAGCGATATGCAGGTCTGGCTGCGTGTGAAATAAAAACCGAAAGCCGCCTCGAAAAACGGGGCGGCTGATATTATATTCAATTGAATTTCCCGAAACGGAGGGATAAATATGAAGAAGATCGCCGTGGGTCTGAGCGGAGGGGTCGACAGCTGCACTGCCGCCTATCTGCTGCGCGAGCAGGGCTACGAGGTGATGGGCATCACCCTGCGCCTGAAGCAAGGCTCGCTCGCCGACGCCGATATTGCCGACGCCCGCCGAATCGCCGAGGCTCTCGGAATAGAGCTTGAGGTGCTCGACCTGAGAGAATTTTTCAAAGAGAAGATAATTGAGCCTTTCGTCGGCGAATACCTCGCCGCAAGGACTCCGAACCCCTGCATAGAGTGCAACAGGATTATTAAATTCGGCGCAATGCTCGACTACGCCGTTTCAAAGGGCTGCAACGCCCTCGCAACGGGTCACTACGCCAAGATCGAGCAAAGCGGCGGCCGCTTCCTGCTCAAAAAGGCGGACAGCGTCAAGGATCAGAGCTATTTCCTCTACCGTCTCACTCAGGCTCAGCTCTCGCGAGCCGTTTTCCCGCTTGCGGGCATGGATAAAACGCAGATAAGAGCCATTGCCGAGAGCGCGGGGCTGCCCGTTGCCAAAAAGCACGACAGCCAGGAGATATGCTTCGTGCCGAACGACGATTACTCCGCCTACCTCGCCTCGCTGGGCGTAACCTCGCCCCCCGGCGATATTGTGGACGGCAGAGGCAACGTGCTCGGCACTCACAACGGAATTATAAATTATACGGTCGGTCAGCGCAAGGGTCTCGGCGCCTACGGCAAGCCGATGTTTGTCACGGGGCTTGATTCGGAGCGCAACGCAGTCGTCATCGGTGAGAACGGCGCTCAATACGGCATCGGTCTCGTTGCCGACAGGCTGAATCTAATCGACCGCGACGCCGTAACCGAGCCGTTCAGGGCAAGCGTACGCATACGCTTCAGGGCCAAGGAACAGCCCGCCCTCATAATCCCCGAGGGCGACGGCTTCAGGGCGATATTCGATGAGCCGCAGCGCTCGATAACCCCCGGTCAGAGCGCCGTTATCTATGACGGCGAAACCGTGGTGGGCGGCGGCAGGATCATCAGTCAAATACGCTCTCTATGAGCCTTTCGCTCTCCTCAGGCGAATAGACCCATCGGTCGATATGGCCGCTCGTGATATAGTATTCGGGCGGCTCTACGGGATAATCCGCCGCAAAGGAGTCGACGATTATCAGCTTTATCTTCATCTTTGACGGGATAATGCTCTTGACGTATACCCCGGCGTGGCAGCCCGCCTCGACCCCCTGAGAGAATTCGGCAAGCCCCGCAAGATTCGGAGCAAGCTCCACAAAAATGCCGTATTTCTCGACCGAGCGGACTATTCCGGGCACAGTCTCGCCCACTTTGAGCTTCGAGATATTCTGCTCCCATGTGCCGAGCAGCTCCTTGTGGCTCAGGGTTATCCTGCCGTCGGAGTCTATGCTCTTGACGACGGCGTAAATGCTCTGCCCCGCAGTGAATCTCGCCGACGGGTGCGGGATCCTCGACACGGAGATGCCGTCTATCGGCATGAGGGCGTTGATGCCCGCCCCGATATCGCAGAATACGCCGAAGCCCTCAATATGGGAGACGGTCGCGGGTATCACGTCGCCGGGGCGCAGGGTCGAGATATATTCGTCGGCGCATTCCTGCTGCACCTTGCGGCGGCTGAGCAGGGCGTAATTCTCGCCCTCGGGAGTTGATGCGAACCCCGTCACGGCGCAGACCACGGGCTTATTGACCCGCGAGATAAGCGCAATATCCCTCACCGAGCCGTCCTCGATGCCGAGCGCCCCCTCGCAGCGGGGAATTATCCCTTTCATGCAGCCGAGGTCGACGTGCAGATTATGCTCCGCGTCGCAGCGCAGCACCCGACACTCGACGGGAGCGCCGCTGTAGAATGCGTCATGCAGGGCGCCTGCGCTCGAGACCCTCTTTTTGTTCTCCTCTGTCGATATCAGCTGACCCTCCGGTTTGAATTTTTTCATTTCCGATCACCGTTCCAAATAATTATGTTTTGATTTTCTGCCTGATTATCTAATGAAAGTATATGGCACTTTCTCCGCTAAAATCACAGGCGGAGCATTTTTATTTTACACGGTAAAATACTACCGCCCCCGTGCGGCAAATTTTGTAGCACGGAGGCGAATTTTTTGCGTTATTTTCTCACCCGAAACGCAGACCGCCTCGGTTTATGTTCAAAGAGTCTTTGAGAATGCCCAATTCCACACCTCGGGGTCGGAATAGAACCTGTCCCATGCGTTGTGACCCGCTCTGTCATACTCGGTGTATTTCGCCTCGGAGATATCCTTGACGGCGGCGTAGATATTCCTTGAGTAATCAACGGAAACGGTCTTGTCGCCCGAGTTGTGGGCGAGCCACATCGGGGTGCCCGCAAAGGCGGTCAGATTCTCGACGTCGGTGTAGCCGCACACAGGCATGGCGGCGGCGTATTTGCCGGGGTGGCGCAGGAGCTGGTCAAGCACGCCCGCTCCGCCCATGGAGATGCCCGTGATATAGATACGGTCGGAGTCGACGGCATAGAGCTTGAGCATATATTCTATCAGCCGTGTCAACGCCGCGTCGTAGCCGTCGCTCGTCCATGTCTTGTCCTCGAACACCTGCGGCATGATGATATAGCAGGGCTCGCCGTGCTTCTTGACGCCCCTGAGCAGTGAGCGCTGCATCTGTGCGATATTGTTTTTGCCTCTCTCGCTGGAGCCGTGGAGATAGACCACGAGCGGGTAGGTCTTGCCCTCTTCTATGTTCTCGGGCTTGACAAGGCGGAACGGCAGCTCAACGTCGCCCTCCTTAAAGATATAGCCCGCCGTGCCGCTGTGCTGCACATAAGGTCTCGGGTCGGGGTTGATGCCCTGATGGAGCACGTCGGGACCGGGGTACATCGGGAAAGTATCGACGATAAAAATAAGAATCGCGGTAAAGAATCCTAATATCTGAGTAAGCATAAAACGTCCTCTCTTTCTTTTTATACAAATATATTACCATACTTTGCCCGTCATTTCAACCGTTTTCGGTCATGCTTGAATAATTGACTGAAAAATAGTATAATGAGTGATGAAAGACGCCCCCGCGGCGATTCGTAATAAATTTGTAACACTTTTACCGCCTTGTTTGTAATTCACGGGCTGTATAATGCAATTGTTTCGTGGGGATCTGATTTTTTTGAGGTGAAAAAGATATGTATACCGTCCTTGTTTGCGACGACGACGTCGCCATACTCGACTCGGTCGAGATCTATCTGAAGCTGGAGGGCTACAACGTCCTGCGCGCCGAGAACGGCAGGCAGGCGATCGAGCAGGTCACGAATAACGAGGTGCACTGCGTTATCCTCGACATAATGATGCCCGGTATGGACGGCCTCCAGGCCACGCTGACGCTGCGGAAGAAGCACAATATCCCGATAATCCTGCTCTCGGCCAAGAGCGAGGACACCGACAAGATAACGGGGCTTTCTTTCGGGGCGGACGACTATGTGACGAAGCCATTCAACCCGCTCGAGCTGATGGCAAGGGTCAAGTCGCAGATAAGGCGCTACACCTCCCTCGGCTCAATGGAGGTCAAGGAGGGCGTTATCACGACGGGCGGTCTTTCGCTCGACACCGGCGCAAAGGAGCTGACCCTCGACGGCGAGCCGATAAAGCTCACCGCCACGGAGTACGGCATAATGAGCGTGCTCATGGAGAATCTCGGCAGGGTGCTCTCAACAGGTCAGATATACGAGGCCGTGTGGAACGAGCCCGCGATTTACGCCGAGAAAACGGTGACGGTACATATCAGACGCATCAGAGAAAAAATCGAGATCAACCCGAGAGACCCTAAATACTTAAAGGTGGTGTGGGGCATTGGATACAAAATCGAAAAATATTAGTCGCAGCAGGGGGATGAAAATTGCGGCAGCGGCGCTCGCCGTGCTGATGTTTTTCCTCTCCGGCTACTCAGCGGGGCTGTTTCTCAAGGGCTGTTTTCTCTTTAACGGCTACGATGAGGACTGCGATTTCACACAGACAAATTCATTCAGAATGCTGCTCAACAACTGCGAATTCACCCTCTTGGCGGATGCCGAGCTGATGAGCTGCGAAAACGAGGACGATTTCCTCAAAACAAGCCTCGGCAAAAACTACAGCCAAAATATTCAGAATGTCAACGACGCTTTTGACCTGCTCGAAAGCTCCGGTGTCAAGGTCTATGTCACCGAGGACAATCGCTACAGATACTCCTACGACCTCGGCGGCACGACCTATTACTTCAGCTATAACGGCGACGTTATCAGCCGCGACGAATTCGACCGATATGACTTCGTCGGCGACGGCATTGAATACACAGACGCCGTTGAAGCGACCGAGCCTGCGGCGGAGGACGTTGATTCAACCTCCGTCACAAAGCCCGTGCCCGCCAAATCGGGCAATCCGAAGCCGATCGACGATATCCGCGACGCCCTGGCTCTGCTGAATTCCTTCGGTGGATACACCTGCTACGGCGAGATATCCCGCGAGGATCTGATAAAAACGCTCCGCAAATCGACAATGCAGCACAGGGGCGTTTATGAGGACGGCGGCAAGATAGCTTTCTACGACACTGCGATCCCCAGCACCTCGGAACTCAAATACACTATTCTGGTCAAATCGACGGGCAAGGTCGTCTCCAACTGCGGCATCGACTCGGATATCGGCTTCGACAATGTGTATGAAGCGATGAGAGAGGGCGCTGCCCTTGTCGAGGGTAATAACGGCAAATTTGTCACCACCGCCGAGCCGTCCGAGGCGACCTGCGGCGGCCTGCTCAGGGAATGGGCGGAGGAGCTGTTTTATCAGAAACCCACCGTTTCGGAGCATCGCAGCATAGGCGACGATGTGAGCTATGCCGTATTCACATATACCCCGACCGACGAAAACAGTTTTTTCACCCTCAAGGAGCTTGAATTCGAGAATTATAAATCTCACTTTATAACGAATCCGACGACGAACCTCATTATCTCCGTCTTTTCGTTCCTGCTCGCCTGCGCCGCGTGCGTCTATCTGCTGTGCGTTGCGGGCAAGACCGCCGACGGAGAAACAAAACTCTGCCCGACGGACAGGATCCCGTTGCTTATCAACACGGCGATCATCGGCGGAATCATAATGCTCATCATTTTTGGCTTTGCGGCGATATTTGACGCTGAGTATGAGTTCTACCCCTCGGTGGGCGAAAGCAGCGAATGGTTCCTTATGCAAAAAACTCTTTTGACCTATTCCGTAGAATATCTCGGCGTTGCGTTCGCCGCCGTATTCGGGCTGCTTACCGTTTTGACGGCGAGCATAGTCCGCAACGTGCGCTGCCGCACCTTCCTGCGCCACACGCTGATATACTGGATAGTCAAGCCCTTTGTCTGCATCGGCAAAAAGATACACAAAAGGGCAAAATACATCTTCGCCTGCGACTACATGGCAGGCAGCGGCAAGAGGTTCAAGCGCCTTGCAATTATTCTGACTCTGACGTTTTTCCTCATAAATTTTCTTGCGATTCTTCTCTGCCTCACCTCAAACAGCGCCGTTCCGCTCGTCATCACCCTGATGATCGACCTGCCGATAATGCTTTGGGTCATCCTCTTTATCGCTTCGCTTGACAGGATAATGCACGGCGTCGCAAGCGTGCGCCTCGGCAGGCTGAATGTGAGGATAGATCAAGGCCTCATGCCATCATTCCTGCGGAATTTCGCAAGGGATATCACGAGCATGCAGGACGGCCTTGAGAAAGCGGTCGACAGCGCGGTCAAGGATCAGCGCATGAAGGCGGAGCTTATCACGAATGTTTCGCACGATCTCAAAACGCCGCTGACCTCGATAGTCAATTATGTCGACCTGCTCAAACGCTGCAACGTCGAGGACGAGGACGCCAAGAAATATATCAGCATCCTTGATGAGAAATCACAGAAGATGAAAAAGCTCATCGAGGATCTGGTCGAGGCTTCAAAAGCCTCCTCGGGCGCAGTCGAGCTGCATCCGACAAAAATCGACCTTTGCGAATTTGCGGCGCAGGCAGTCGGCGAGCACGAGGATGAACTGAAGGAGAAGAACATCGAGATTGTGCTGAATTTCCACGCCCAGCCCGTGATGATAATCGCCGACGCTCAAAAGACCTCGCGGATAGTTGAGAATCTCTTCTCCAACCTGCGTAAATACGCCCTTGAGGGCACGAGGGTCTATATCGACGTCAACGGCGGCGACAATTTCGGCACGCTGACCTTCCGCAACATCTCCAAATTCCCGCTCAACATTGCTCCGGAGGAGCTGACGCAGCGCTTCGTGAGAGGCGACGCCTCCCGCTCCGGCGAGGGCAGCGGCCTCGGGCTTTCAATAGCAAACGACCTTTGCGAGCTGCAAGGCGGCAAATTCAACATCGCCATCGACGGCGACCTCTTCAAGGTCAGCATCGCCATGCCGAAAGCGCAATAATACTGTGATATAAAGAGAGCACGCTCCGGCGTGCTCTTTTGTTTGACAGCCCTCGGAGCCTTTTTTTGCGTGACTTGCGGTGCTAATAGAATATTTTCAGGCTCGCTATTGTTGTATGAAAATCAATCCTCTGTCATGACTGCAAGCGAACAGCAAAATCCACATGCGAAGCCGATATGACTGCGAGCCGACAACACAATTCACGTCATCTTGCGGAGAGGCATAAAAAAGCAGGCACGGGATAAACCGTGCCTGTTTGATTATGCAGGATAAATCAGTTGAAATATCTCTTGAGGAGGCCTTCGAAAGCTCTGCCGTGGCGGGCTTCGTCGCGAGCCATCTCATGGACGGTGTCGTGGATAGCGTCAAGGCCCTGCTCCTTAGCGAGCTTGGCAAGAGCGGCCTTACCTGCGGTCGCGCCGTTCTCGGCTTCAACTCTCATCTCAAGGTTCTTCTTGGTGCTGTCGGTCACGACCTCACCGAGCAGCTCGGCGAATTTCGCCGCATGCTCCGCCTCTTCATAGGCGGCTTTTTCCCAATAGAGGCCGATCTCGGGGTAACCCTCGCGGTGAGCGACTCTCGCCATGGCAAGATACATGCCGACCTCGGAGCATTCACCGGCGAAATTAGCTCTCAGACCCTCAAGGATCTCATCGCTGACGCCCTGAGCAACGCCGACTACATGCTCGGCAGCCCATGACATACCCTCATTGCTCTGCTCAACGAACTTTGAAGCGGGAGCCTTGCAAACCGGGCACTTGTAGCCCTCGGGGAGAGCGTCGCCTTCATAAACATAACCGCAGACTGAGCATACAAACTTTTTCATGATTTTTTCCTCCGTTTAATTAATGATTTTTTGATTTATTTTCAGCTTTTGTAGGTTTCGGTGCAGCGGACGCAGTATCCGCGGAACGTAACGACCGTCGAGAGCACTTCGCCGTCGAAGAGCTTGCCTGCCTTCTCGCAAAGGCCGCCGTCGTCAATATACGGGATATCGAATACCCTGCCGCAGCCGAGGCAAAGGAGATGATAATGCGGGTCGGTGTCTCCGTCATACCTTGCAGAGCGGCCTGAGCCGAGGCGAAGTATCAGCCCCTCATTCTCAAGCTGGGCAAGGTTGCGGTAGACCGTGGCGAGGCTGATCGCAGGCATCGCGGGCTTGAGCGAGAGATATATCTCCTCAGCGGTGGGGTGATCTTTGCGCGAGCGGAGATTCTCAAATATCGCGTCACGCTGCTTGCTGTACTTCGTCATACCGCCGTCTCCTTTCAATAACGATAACTGTTATCATTATTATATCATTTCTTTTCCGTTTGTCAATAGGTTTTTTAAATTTTTTCTGAAAAATTATTTAAACTCCGTATCTGTTACAATTTTTTGTTAAAAGGCCTTGACTCTGCAATAGGTGTAGAGTTTATAATAGATAAAAACCGATCCAAGGAAGCAATTATTATGGAAAGAAATCTTACAACCGGCAGCGTATTCAAAAATGTAATCTTTTTCTCACTGCCCTATCTGCTCTCATACTTCTTACAGACCCTCTACGGCATGGCGGATCTCTTTATCATCGGTCAGTTTGCCGGCACGGCCGCAACAACCGCCGTATCTATCGGCTCGCAGGTGATGCATATGCTCACCGTGATGATCGTCGGCCTCGCAATGGGCACAACGGTCAGCGTCGGGCAGGCCGTCGGCGGCAGCGACCGCAAAAGAGCCTCAAAATGCGTCGGCAACACCGTCACGCTCTTTATCGGCGTATCCGTCGCCCTGACAGCCGTGCTGCTCCTGCTCGTAAGGCCGATAGTCTCGGTCATGTCCACCCCTGCCGAGGCGGTCAACGGCACGATTGATTATCTCACCGTCTGCTTTATCGGCATCCCGTTCATTACGGCGTATAACATAATAAGCTCCGTATTCAGAGGTATGGGCGACTCAAAAAGCCCGATGTATTTCATCGCCGTTGCCTGCGCCGCAAATATCGCCCTCGACTATCTCTTCATGGGCGCACTCAATTTAGGTCCCACCGGTGCAGCCCTCGGCACAACCCTTTCCCAGGCGATAAGCGTGATAATTTCGCTCGCCGTCATTGTCAAGCGGGGTGAGATCAAGCTGAGCCGCAGCGACCTGCGCCCGCAGCGCGAGGTGATGGGTCAGCTGCTCAAAATCGGCGTGCCCGTTGCGCTGCAGGACGGTTTGATCCAGGTGGGCTTCATCGTGATAACCATAATTGCGAATAACCGAGGTCTGACCGACGCGGCGGCGGTGGGCATTGTGGAGAAGGTCATCAGCTTCCTCTTCCTTGTGCCGTCCTCAATGCTCTCGACTGTCTCCGCCCTCGGCGCTCAAAATATCGGCGCAAACAAGCCCGAGCGAGCCGAGCAGACCCTTCGCTACGGAATTCTCCTCGCTTTCGGCTTCGGAGTTATCGTCTCGGTGATAATTCAGTTCGTTGCCGAGCCTGTGGTGGGGCTGTTTAACAAAGACCCCGCCGTTATCACAGCCGGCGGGCAATATCTCAGAGGATATATTCTCGACTGCGCCATGGCGGGCATCCACTTCTGCTTCAGCGGTTATTTCTGCGCCTGCGGACGCTCGGGGCTGTCATTCCTGCACAACGTCCTCTCGCTCACGCTCGCCCGCGTACCCGGCGCATACCTGATGTCCAAATTCTTTCCCGCAACGCTCTTCCTGATGGGTCTTGCCACGGCGGTAGGCTCATTGGTGTCGGTGATAGTCTGCGTTATCGCATTCGCCGTAATGAAACACCGCAGTAAAATCAAAACGGAGGCGTAAAAATGGATATGCCGAGGCTTTTCCCTATAGGCGAGGTCGCGAAGCTCTTTAATCTGAGCGTCAGCAGCCTGCGCCACTATGACAACACCGGCCTGCTCTCGCCCAAATACACCGACCCCGAGACGGGCTACCGCTACTACGGCCCCCGCCAATTCGAGGCGCTGAACACGATAAGGTATCTGCGCGCTGGATATGCCGCTCCCCGATATCGAGGATTTTCTGAGGAACCGCGACGTCGATATAATCGAAGAGAAGCTCCGCCGCCAGAAACAGGCGGTCAACCGACAAATATCGGGATTTGCACAGCCTCACGAATTGACAGGCAACTGAAAAATTGATATAATCCTCTTCGGAAACAACAAAGGAGCGATTATGGCAGTGAACGAAAGACTGAAAGAATATATCGAGGACAGCATCCTGCCGCAGTATGAGGTTTTCGACGCCGGTCACCGAGTCGACCACGCATTGGCGGTCATTTCAAAGAGCATGGAGCTGGCGAAAAACTTTGACGTCAACATCGACATGGTCTACACCGTCGCCGCCTGTCACGATCTCGGGCTGCGCTTCGGCAGGGACGGTCACGAGCTTTCTTCGGGTCGGCTTATGCGCGGCGACACCGCTCTGCGTGAATTCTTTACGGCGGAGCAGATAGAGACGATAGCGCAGGCGGTCGAGGATCACCGCGCCTCATCGAAGCACGAGCCCCGCTCTGCCTACGGGCTGATAGTCAGCGAAGCGGACCGGCAGCTTGACCCGATGACAGTGCTGCGCCGCACGGTGCAATACGGTCTTGCGAATTACCAGGAGCTCGATGAAGCCGGGCAGCTTGAGCGGGCGCACTCCCATGTGGCGGAGAAATACGGCGAGGGCGGATATCTGAAGCTGCGCCTTGCCTCGGCTCAGAACGCCGCGGCTCTCGCGGAGATACGCCGTCTGCTTGCAAACCGCGTGGAATTCGACGAAATCTGCCGCAGTTTCATGAAGAAATAAGCTCAGTTTTATCATACCGCTGTCGCTCCGCGACCGCTCACCGCCGAGCGGCGGGGAAAAATCTCACCGTTTTGAAAATACGGTGTTGACAAGACGGCAAAAAAGAGTTATAATTTCAGAGCATTACGGATAACATCCGAATAGTATGGGCCTGTAGCTCAGTTGGGAGAGCGTTCGGTTCGCATCCGAGAGGTCGTGGGTTCGAATCCCTTCAGGTCCACCAAACGGTACTCAGACGAACACCTACTTCTTCAGCGGCGGCTTTGCCGTCAAGGTGATACTCTGATACGAAACAGAAAAACGCCATCTTAGATGAAAGTCTAAGGTGGCGTTTTTTAGGACAGTTTTAAGATGTTGTGGTTAATTGCGTTGGAAAGCTTTGAATTTCGAAGCCTGTAGAAATCAATTTTGTCTTTAAGTCATTTTCAAATTTGTTGATTTTATTTTCATCAATGACAATTACAAGGTTCTTTCGAGCTCTTGAACAACCAACATAGAATAATTTATAAGCAGTTAGAATTCCTTCAATCTTTGAAATCTTAAATATGTTTTTAGCATTACCGACCGTGCTTTTAGCCAAATAAGTGGTAAAATCATCCTTCAACAGTGCTTCAAAGAGTTTGTTGTCCCGATATGTATTCAAAACTTGGTTACTATATTCGGCAAGAAGTTTCTTGTTCGTTTCATTCTTATTGTGAGTTTCAGCATTAAGTTCACTTGTTCTCATACCCAGCTTTGCTTCAACTTCCATTATTATTTTGCTATATGAATAAAACAAATCCTCAAATTCGGGTAATGAAATGTTGTACCTTGACCACAACTCAAAGAAAGAATACATACGAACATTGGGAGTAGAATAATTATCTGCGGCTACAAAAATTACTGACGGATGACTTTCACCCTTTACACCGTGCTGTGTAGATATATGAGGTGTATTTAGATAATTAGCAAGATTCTTAATTTCTTCAATTTCAATATCTAATACCTTCTGATACTCAGCACTTTCTTCATAAATGTTTTTAACAGTAGTATATATAAGAGACTGTTCAAATAAGCACTCTATTACATCCTTGATTAGACAATTTTCTCTCTCATAAACAATTTTGACAGCCTCAAATTTATCTCGTAGTACCTTTTTATCCGTGTGCCTTTTCAATTGAAACAATGACGAATTAAAAAATCTATTTTCCTTCCTGCATACCGAAATAAGCATTCCATAATTTTCTTTCGAATATAACATCATTATGTTATTCAAAAGAAATAAGAATTTCATTAATGCATCAGGATTATCGTTTGACATATCAGATAAAACATCTGTTGGCGAATATTTTCTTCCAAATGAATATGCTTCCATCTTTTCATATGCCGAATATAAATTCTTTGCACCTATTTCCTCATATTTTTCTTTGTTCATCAAATATAACGTCAGTATTCCCGGAAAGCTTGTTTGAAAATGTTCAACCGCCTCAGTTACATTTGATGTAATGATAGCTCGCGGAGATATATCGGGAGCAACATCCTTATTATCTTCAGATGGATCTTGCTTAAAAGAATCATCATTGTAGATCATATTTAATATTGATATTATTTTACCTATTGAACGATGATTGACAACGAGTCGTTGTGAAGTATCAAATTCTTTCAATTTTTCCTCAAACGAACCATCATAGTTGCGATATATTTGTTGCATTCTATCGCCTAACAAATACAACTGTACATTTTCTTTATTCTTTACTGCATCATAAAAAATATCGAGAATATATGCTGAAGTATCTTGATACTCATCAATAAATATGTAGTTATATTTATCACTTATCTTTCTCAGTAGTACGGGATATTTTTTAATAAGTTTATTAGCAAACAATATTAAGTCATCGTGAGAAAGTTTGCCTAAGTACAAAGATGTGAATGGCGTTTCTCCATACGATAGCTCATGCAAATTTTCTCGAACAAATTCAACGTTTAAAGTCCCATATTTTTCGACATAATGTTGGTTGCTCTGTTCAATATGTTCGTCTTTTTCATCATTTTCAATTCTTGCCTTAATCTTTTCTTCAAAGATTTCCCAATATAAATCTATGGCTTCTTTGAGTGGATAAAAAGGACTGATCAAATCGTTAATATATGAATGTATTGTACTTACTGTGACATTAGCACTATCCAAATCTTTCTTTAACTCATCAGCAGCACGGTTTGTATATGTGATACATAAAATCTTGCTTTTGGGTTCTTTAAGGCATATACTTTTCAGACACCTACGTATATGTGTAGTTTTTCCACTTCCCGCAGGGGCATTTATTAAATGCTTATTATTCGTTATTTCGCCAGCCATAGCAATCCTTTCTTTATGTAGTCTGGTAACATCTTTTCTTCATTGCCGCTTAAAACCACAGAATACATAAAATCTGTTTTATTATTTGAAGAAGCGGCTACAATTTCGTGAATAGAAAACTCGCTATCTGTTTCGTCTTTTCTATTGTTTGGGATGGTAAAAGTGAGGTTGTTATTTTTCCTTATCGATTTCCATTCGCTGCGCTTGGTTTTGTCAAATACTTTTTTACTCAAAAACTTATTCAACATTGCTTCTTCTAAAGTGCGAGCTGTACTATTTTCATCTTGATATGCGACATAAATAAGGTCGTTACAAATTACCGTGCCTTTTTCGGTTTGCATCTCATATATCTCTTTAATTGAGGGTAAATATGCTGTACCTTTTTGGGGATAAATCAATCTATAACAATGATTAATTGTTGCATTTGTGCTTGTTGAATTTTTTGCTGTTTCAAAAGTTGTAGCATCCTTGTCATAATCCAAATCGGTTATGATCAAAGATTTCATTTTGAGCATAGTCAATATTTCAAGATAATTATGAGCATATGCTCCTCCTACTTGAATAAAAGCAATATAGTTGTCACGCAGAGAGGCAAATTCGGTCATACCCAATAGCTTTCTTATATATAAGCGCTCAGTATCTCCCTCATAAAGTATCACCTTGTCCGCAAATATCAACTCGGAATAACCTATTTCAAAAAACCAATCGAAAAAGTTTTGTAGTAAAAACTCGGACTCTTCATCTACATTTTTGACCTTCTTGTTTTCAATAGATTTTCTAAACTTACTAAGATTAAATAATTCACTTTTTGATTTTTCTGTTTGTCTGATAACTCTTAGACTATTCAGACCCACAGATCGCGCAATTTCATTTGAATGTGTTGTTATAAGACCTTGTAATTTCTTTTCCGTATAATATTTTGTCAGAAATCTAATGAAGACATTTTGCATCTGTGGGTGCATATGTGACTCGGGTTCTTCTATGAAAAACACATTGACCTTGCTGTCATCAACGGATTTGTAGAATTCCTCTAATCTCATATGAAGATAAATTAAATTACTAAATCCCAATCCTTGAGATTGCTCATTCAAAAGCAAACCATCAATATCATATTTTGCGCGAGTGATTTTTTGAATAAAATCTTCAACAACATTCTCATTAACATCCATTTCGAGTTGTAATTTTCCAATATGACCGCCACTCGTCTTTGATATATCTTGTACTGTTTCATCCAGTGATTTTATCGATGAATTTTTGATTTCTTTCTTGGCTCCGGAATCTTCAATTTGTGCCATCAACAAATCGGGAAGCTTTTTGGTTACTTCTTCCCACTTTTCATTACCTTTTAACAAGGCTATAATCCTTTTACTTATCCCTTTTGAAGTATCGGATTCATTGTCATCCAATTCTCTTATTGCAGGTATATCACGGAAATTAAATAAATTCTTAAATGCTGTTATCTCTATAGAATTTGCATTCTCATAGTATGAATTACAGAAATAACATTTTTCAAGCGAAGCGTGACAATACAGTTTTAGTAATTCTTCTTTTATAAAATAAAGTTTTGTTTCTTTTTCTTTGCAATCGGGATTACTAATGTCCAAAAAGCGTGACGACAGTTTATCGTAACATTCTCCGAGATATTTTTCAAAAGAAGCTATACTTGGCTCATACGAATAAATAAAGTAAAATGAGTGCTTCGACTCATCCAAATCCATCAGGTAATCCGCAAACAATTGAATATCGTCACCTGTTGGATCGTAGTCCACTTGAATTTCCGCGTGAAAGCACTCTATGGTGTATTCTGGAAGAAGCTTATCATCGACAGAAATCTTTTTAATAATTTCGCTGATTCCTGTATTTTTATCATTTTCAACCATAATTGATTGAAAGACAGGAATTATTTTTTCTACCCAAGAAGTTGATAAATTGGTAGGAATATCACTATATGTGAAGCTAAGCTTTTTGTCGTGAAACATTCCTTTCAGAACAGAAATAAGCGTTGTTTTACCACTATTGTTTGGTCCTGCTAATACTGTCAAAGAATTTTGCAAATCGAGTTCAACTTTCTGTAACTGTCGATAATTATATATTTTGACTTTCTTTAAAATCATATTTTACACCTCCTATACCGTAAGCGAGTTTCTTATACATCTTCGTTATCTTCAATCTCGCTATTATCGTACTCCAACAGATTTTCCACGCGGCAACCGAGAACTTTCGCCAAAGCAAGAAGCGTAGCTCCTGCTGCTTTGTTTATGTCCTTGGCACGAATTTCATATTGTTGCAGAGTGCGAAGATTGACACCGACTTTTTCTGCGAGCTCCCTCTGTGAATAACCGCTGATTTTACGTTGCGCCTGCAAGCGAGTCGGTGGATTTTTTTTGCGGATAATTCGATTTACAGTATCCACAAATTTCTTTTCGGATGCTTCGTGCAAAGTAGGATAGAGCTTTTCAATATCCTGCATAGTTATATGCTTCTGAATTTCCTTAAAGCTTCGTCCTGTGAACCATTGATAGTAAGCTAAGATCCAACCACACCAATATTCAGGAGAGTAGTCATAATCAATTTGCGCCTCGGGAAAGTCCCTATCTATGCCTGACTTTGAGAGAACATTCATCACAAGCTCCGTACCCGATACTCCCGATACATATTTAGGAACTCCCAAAGCAAATTGTTCTGCATAGCCCGTCCCGATAAACAATTCAAGAAAGCTATCCATTTTTATCTCACAACTATTTGCGGCATAATCCATAGCTTCGCCAAGACATTTCATTGCATCATCAAGATATTGATTATCGTAAGCGTGGATCATTCGGTTGCACCTCCTCACGAATAATATCCCTCATATACAAACCGTTTAAATCATCTCTTTCAAGCTCGGCGCGAAAAGCAGCTCTCGCCTCGTCATCGCGAGCTTTTCTTTTTGCATAATATACTGTATTGTCACAGGTTTCGTAAGAGATAAATTGAATTTTTTCAAAAGCAGCAGGACTTTTCAAAACAAACTGCTCACCGAGCTTGCCGAGTCGCATAGCGTAAGAAAGCTGAGTAAGTGAGATTTCATTGTTTACAAAAGCTCTTGCAAAAGAGAAATAAGAGTCGTCCGCACGGTAGCCAACGACAGCGTCATATGGGGTTAAGTCAAGCAAAAAATATTCTTTTAGCCAATCTACTCCTCGTTTCATAATTGGTGTGGAAACACGGAATTTTCTGTATTCCACAAGCAAAGCTAACCAATGCAGAATTGTGTATTTATCAGAGGAAAGGTTCAATACAGAAAGTCCTTGGGTATCAATTTCGTATTTATTGGCGTATCCATCGCTATTTTCAGTACAAGCCCACTCTTTAGCAAGCTCGATGTACTCAGTACAATAAAATCCCCGCCCGTAATCGTTATACGATTTGCCTTTGCCAAACACAGGAGCTTGAACAATTTCGGACGAACCGTGATATAGAATTAGTTTATTCATTTTTGCCTCCTTCATACTTCCTTAGAGTTATCCTGATTACATTATACTTCTAAGGAAGTATAATGTCAATATGTTTTGAAAAATATTGACATTTTTATATGAACAAACACTACATAGAAATGCACACGCCACATAAGGCAGTAATTTTACAAAACTAACTTATGGGCGTTGCAAAAGGGTAAAAAGTTAAAGATAAATTCCGAGAAGAACTATGATGGTTTTTCGCGGTGTTTATCTGTTTATAGCGGTACATTCGACTATCAAACCACTTTTGAGTACAATTATAGTAGAAAATCAAAGGAGGTTGCAATATGCGTGATAAGAAGTATTACATAGCACTTGATGATTTTGAGCGCAGGGTGGTTGTGAACTGCCTGAACGAAATGCGGAACAATCTTATTGCCAACGACAAATACACCGATGCGGTGGATGAGGTTTTGTTGAAAATCATTGATGCGAAACAAAAGAAATTCAAAGTGATTTACAAGGAGGCTTGATTATGGAAAAGGTTATCTATGATGAAAAGAACGGTCTTTGGTACGAACTGCAAGGTGACTATTATATCCCTTGCCTTAAGCTCCCCAAAGAAGAACAACAACCTATTGGTGTATGGGGGCAACGGCATTTACGATATATCAAGCAAAATCGCAAGGTACTGTATCTTAATCTGCTGACAAGCGGCGAATTGAGCGGATACCTTGTAGACATTGATAAACAGGCAGAGGATATGTTTTCTCGGCTCATAAAGCAGTTGGCAGAGCGTGAGTGCGTAACCGAACAACTCAAAGCGGATAACCAAATGGAGTGGGTTGCTCAAATGAATAATATCCGCCAAAGAGCAACTGAAATAATAAATCACGATATAATTTGCAACTAATAAAAACATAGCGGCAGAGATTATTCCCTGCCGCTTGATATTATAATAAGTTTGACACATCTAAATATTTTTGCAAAAAATACTCGTTGCTTTTTTCTGGGATATAATGAAAAACATATTCTACGCCAAGATTTTCTAGTGTGAATCTCATGTTTTCATCAAATACATCGTCAATGTCGTGATATACAATTTTATTATTAAGTAATTCTTTGCAATTGAAACGATTTGCATATAATAATGTTGCTCTATATGTGATCAGCCACCAAATATCTATTTCGGACTGTGTTAAACCAAGTCCAACAATGTTTACATCATCTGTAAACAGTTTTTCGGCCCAAGTATTCGTTGAGTATTTTTGGTTTCTTAATGCCAATACAATGGCTGGAACTTTTTCTCTATCGTCATCTTTCTTAGTTGCAATGGCTTCCCTAAGGTGTTGAACAGCACCTGCATAATGCTCATATCCTAAACATATTGATTGTGCCCTGCGCATATCACCGTGTATGTGGAACACTTCTTTCTCCGAAACTAAAATAGAATTTCGAAGATTGTATTTATTGTTACCATCTTTACTTCGAACAGGTATATTTTCAATAGAAAAATATTTATCGATGCTCTGCTCTATAAGAAAATCATAATTAGTTGTTAATATTGAATCAGCATTATCTGTTAATGCTTTGTGAGGTGCGTTGATTGGCAAAGTGGCTGTCTTTAGTAGTGAAATGATTTCTTGTTTAATCTCTGTATAAGCATCGTCTTTAGCAATTTTGGAATTCATTAACACTTGATTAACAAGGGTTTCAAATTGCATAGGGAAGGATATATTTTGATTAATTTCTACGTCGTATTTAGTTGCAATTGTAGATAGTAAGTCGCCCCAGGATACATTAGACAGGATACAACGATTAATTCCATTTCCTAACAAAATGGTTTTTTTCATAAAAACTCACATCCTTTCGCCTTATTATAACATATCTTGTCGGAATTTGCATTATATATAGAAAACACGCCGAAACAAAATGTTTCGGCGTGTAATTCGCTATTTACCAATTTTTATCTTCGTAAGGTGTGGATTCAACGCCGTTGGCTTGCAATTTAGCAACCATACGGTCAAGTTTGCCCTTCCACATATTCTTGAACCAATCGGTGTGGCCAAACCATTTAACAAGAGTGGGGCTGATTGCATAATAGGTACGGATGAACGCTTTGCCATACCAAGTTTCGGCAAGGGTGTAGTCACGGAATCGGCGCAGCGTCCATACCTGAGGACAATCGTAAGAACCGTAAACGGCAGTTGCAACATAACATCCGCCAGAAGCAGGAGTAGGGCGCTGAGGAACTTCATAAGTAGGATCGATTTCTTTGATTTTCTCATGATACTTCATGATATTATCAATGTTTTTCTGCTTTGCCTCATCAGTCAAACTCCATTCACGGACATAACTGCCGTTAGAATATGTGTAAGAGCAGGAGTTAACAAGCGCAGTTGTAATATCAATCAGGTTCTTGTATCTCTGAATGTCAGCTTGCTTATCATCATCAGAAAGATTGATTGCCTCCGTAATGATAGAGATGCAGGCAAAACAACGGGTTTTGAATTGCTCCCAGATATACTTGGAAGGATGTTCGGAGTGCTGATAATCGTCGGTAATTTCGTTTTTCCAAGCCGTACATACGGCAACGTTCATCATTGTCGCTACTTCTTTATAAAATTCAGTCGGCTTTACTCCACACTTGCTGAGCAGAAGCAAAGAATAAATTTTTGCCAGACGCAAATTGTTGAGAATGTCAGCCTTGTTATCTTCTGAAGGATATTTTGCAAAGTTATCACAACACAAACGCATAAGTGCAGTCGACAAGGAAGAAATTTCAGAAGCAGCTTCTGCCTTAATATCTTCCACTTCTTCCTCGGGGGCATTATCGATAGCTTTTGTAAAGCAATTTACAGATTCCTCAATTCTGATATTGCGCAAGGTAGACTGCCATCCTGCGGCTTTGCCCTTTAAGAACCATGCCTTGTAATTTGAAGGGTCAATTTCGATAATCTTATTACAATAGTTTTCAGCTTCCTGTTTGTTGCTGGCATCATAAGCATTTTCTGCCATGGTGTAGTAGTTATCAATTTTGGCAGAGTCATCAACCTTAACGGTACCTGCAACTTCAACAGTACCCTCTACCATCATTTTCTTTGCTTCTTCTACAGAATACTTAGTTCCGCAAGACTGACAGACAAACACGCCATCCTGTTTCATCAGATCGGTGCTACCACACATTTCACAAGTTAACTGTTTCATTTTTAACCCCTCCAAATTTATTTTAATAATTTTGCTTTTTTATTTCGCTCGGTAATAAGCGAATCAAGGACTTTAATCATTTCCGCTTTATTTTCTGTGGTTTTGAGTTCCTTGACTTGAGCAGTGATTTCTGCTTCAAGTTCTGCAAGAACTTCATTGCTCATAGGATCGCTAAAACGGATTTTATCGGCAAGTTTAGTTAGCGCCGCCTTGGTATCGGTATCTGTTTCAGTGCTTGCCAACATTTCAATGTCAACCTGCAACGATTTTATATAGAAAACTTTCTTTTCTACCTTTTCTTCTACACGGTTGATTTCCTCTCTGCCGGTTTCCGTGCCAATTAAGCAGATTGCGGAAAAGCCAAGTATCAATGCGCACGCCACGATAGCAATCCAAGTCGGCGCTATGGGAAATGCCATAAATATTGCAAATGCAATGATCTGAATAATTAAATATGTAATTCCGACCGAGATTAACGGAATGCCAAGGAATTTGCTTTTTAGAGTATCTGCACCCTTAAATGCAAATTTCCAAAAGACAATTTGTGAAGCAAAAGCAACAGCAGTAAACACATAAGCAACCCAAAACGTTGCTGTTTTAGCCGTTGGAACTGCAAAAGCTATTACATTAAAAAGCACAAAAGCTATTGCTAATACGGCATAAGCCATACCCTTATTTTTCTTCATTTATCAACCCTCCCTTTTACTGCCACATTTCGGACAGAATTTACCGGGTTTAATAAACTTAAATCCACAGTTGCTACAAGTATCCGGCTGTGACTGCGGAGTTCCACACTCATCGCAAAAAGCAGCACCGGGTGTCAACTTTGCACCGCAGTTATCACAGAATGCATTTCCGATTGCTTGTGGTTGCACCGCAACACCTGCAAAAGCATCATTGACAGCGCCGCCAACCATACCGCCGACAGTGCCGCCGATACCTGACATAACGCCAAGACCAATACCCATATTGGTGAATTCGCCAACACCCTCGTTTTGAGCAGCATGTTCAGCAACGTCAAAGCCTCGTTCTTGCTGATATGTGTAACCCTCAGTAGCACGTTTTTGAGCCAAGGCTTGCGACTCAATGACTGTCTTTTGCGCTTCTGTCTGAGCGTAGATAACGTCGGTTTGCTGTTTCAACTTTGCTTCCGCAATATCAGCATACTGACGGAAGTGCAGTTCTTTGAATCTTTCATATTGAGGATCACCATCAGGTTTTACAATAGTGGTTACGAAAAAGCGGTTTAACATTACGCCGTATTCTTCAAAATCACCAAGTAAACGTGCCTGAATCCCCTTAGAGAAAACTTCAAGACTTTCATCAATCTCAAAGATGTTGATGGCGCTTGCTTTCATTTCCTGTGCGATGTAAGTTTTAACCCTTGTCATAAGGAACGCACGGAAGAAGGTAGTGAGCTGATTTCTATCAAGAACACGCTCAGTGCCAACAAGTTTTACAAGCAGTTTTCGAGAATCCTCAACGCTAAGTGCCATTTCGCCGGATGCACCGATCGATAATGGAAACTTATATGTAGGCTCAACATACTGAACTTTACTGTCAGTACCCCATTTAATAGCCATCTGCTCTGTTTTATTGATAAAATAAACTTCGCAGTGGAAAGGTGTTTCGCCGCCGGTGGGAATGTTGATAAACTTCCTGAGAAGCGGGATGTTTTGAGTTTCAAGCGTGTGCCGTCCGGGACCGAACAAATCAAGAGCCTGTCCATTCATAAAGAAAATGGCTTCCTGACTTTCGTGCACGATCAACTGGGTGGTCGTGTTAAAATCCTCGCACGGATGCTTCCATATGAAGGTACTGTTGTCGCCTTCATACTTGATGATCTCGGCAATCTGTGCCATTTAACTACCTCCTCGTATTTATTTCAAACGCAACATATTCCATATTATGTTGTAGTCTGTTGTAAAAAAGAAACGCTCACAATCGCACTGTGAACGATTACAACTAAAAATGGGTATAAAAAGCCAAGCCTTTTCATTTTCTAAGTTTGAGAAGGCTTATTTGTGCTGTATTAAAATCGACAATTCTCTTACAAATCATACTTTTATCGTCAAAAACTCTTGTGTTTTTCTTTGGAATGGTGTATACTATATTAGTAAAATTAGGTTGGTTTCAACCTTTAGTATGTAAAACCACAACATAATATGGATTATGTTATCGCCGCCGTTTTCGGTGGCTATTTTTATATTATCAACCGCATATTTTCCATACGCTGACGGTGTTCATTGCCGGTAGTGATAATATAAATTCGTGTGGTGTTGATACTGCTGTGACCGAGTATGTCTGCGAGCTTGGCAATGTCTTTTTCAATACCGTAGAAAGTTCGTGCAAACAGGTGGCGCAGATTATGGGGAAACACCTTTTGCGGATTTACCCCTGCTTGCACACAAAGGCTTTTCATTTCACGCCAAATGTTGGTTCGGCTCATCGGCTTGCCACTTCGGGTTATAAAAATAGCACCCGTTGTAATTTTCTGCTCTGCTGCATAGCGGAGCAATTTCTTTTGCAGTTCTCTGACAATAAATACCGAGCGTGTTTTACCTTTAAGCGATACAACCGCTTCACCGCACTTTACCGCTTCGACTGTAATATATTGCAATTCACTGACACGAATTCCTGTACCGCATATCGTTTGAATTAGCAAATTCAAACGTTCGTTGCCTTTTTGCTTGGCGGTGTGAACAAGGCGCATATATTCTGTTTTGGTCAGTTCCTTTTCTTCAGGGCAGTAGATCTGCCGCTGGAGCTTGATTGACTTTACCTTCAAATCTGCCCATCCAAGAAATGTGAGTATGCTATTGATAGAAGCAAGCATTGAATTGATGCTCCGTGCGGCATAGTTTTCGGAAAGCAAATTGTTTTTATAGGTAATGACCGTTTCCTTTGTTATCTCCGCATCGCCCACATAGGTGGCAAACGCCCTTACATCACGGATATATTTTTCTACGGTATTCTCGCTCTTTTCCTCGCTTTTGAGATATACGGCAAACTCCGCTATTTGATTTTCAGTTAAAATTCTTCCTTTCATCGTATTTACCTCCGGATAGTTTTTATAATATTTTACCCGAAAAGTATGATTATAAATTGTCATAATAATTTTAGGTAAATGCGTATGCAAAGTCGAATGTGCCGATTTCAGAACATAATAATTGCCCCGTTGGGAGTGCAGTGATTTCTGCATTCTCAACGGGGCTTTTTTCGTTATAACAGGTCTTTTATGGCTTCTTTTAATTTTGCAAGCGCCTTTTCACATTTTTTGTGTGCGGTGTTGGCGGAGCTGTATTCGTGGTCGGTAGCAATATCGGTATACATCATCGGCTTGATGGGTTTCTTCTTGGGTTCTCCGTACTCGTCAAGGTCATCGTAATCAATATAAAAGGTGCTGTGACAATCAATGCAGAAGCCGAGCCGCTGGGCAAGCATCATTCGCTCTGTGTATTCGAGCTTGTCATAGGCATTCCACAGACGGGCATAAAGTTCGCCCTTCATATACAGCGTGTAAGTGTCAGAGGAGGTGTCGGGGTGCGCTTCTTCGGTGCTTTCCGCTTCGTCATCCTCCGCATACTGCTGATAGAGGTCAACCCGGTTTTCATTGAGTAAGCCGCCGAGCAGAATTTCTTTCGTGTTATCGGTGGTTTCAGCAATCTCTGCGGCAACCGCTTCAATCGCTACATCGGCATAACTGCGGCTATATTTGTCCCATACTGCCATTGCTTTGCGGAGTTTTGCATATTCCGCAAGGCTTTGTGCCGTAAAGCCTGTCCGCATAGAACGGATATAATCAAGAATTTCACGCTCCACATAATGCTCTTTGAACGAAACAAAGGATGCGCCGCCGTCGGGCGTATATTTAGAAAGTGCTTTCAGCAGTCCCGCAATATACGCCTGCTTCAGATCGGCAAAATGCTCCTGCATAAAGAACTGCCGCATATAGCCTTGCACATTCTTGTTGAGCGTTTTTTCATAATAATGAAGGAACCAAGCAAGGTAGCGCTCATCGCTTTCTTTGAGATAAGTTATGATATATTCCTGCAAATCCCACTTCGGCGGTGCCGGAACAATGCGGTACATATTCAGATCTATTTCATCAATATGCGTTTCTTTCACGGCACTCACCTCCAATCTGTGTTATTTGCCGTTTAATCGTCTGTCCGCTTCGGCATAGAGCTCTTCACGGAGCATATCTGCTTCATATTGCCCATTGGCATAATCAGGATCGTTCTTTGCCCTTTGCATACGTTCTTTGGCAACGGCAAGTGCGGTGTTTGTGAGAATGTCATCGTGCTTGCCACGCTTGCGCTCCATACGAAGTGCCGAGCAACGGTTTTTGTAAAGTCGGATAATAGGGTTAGCATCAGCATATTCTTTGCGGTTGATCCTTGCGGCATATTTTCGGCAAGTGATAGCTTTGCCCTTTAACTTGAACGGCGCATATCCGGTGCAGTATTTCTGTCTTGCCGCAGAGGTCATAAGGAAATACTTTTTGCAGATACCGCATTGTCTTGGATAATGCCCGTGATGCAAACCTTCAAAGAAGTCGGTAATCACAAAACTGTAATAGCCGTCAAAGTAGAGTCTGCGGGCAAGTGTTTCTGTTTTGCTCCGTGTGGATTTTAATATAGGGACGTATTCCGTTGTTACGGGGAACGGCACAGAGCCGAATATTTCTAATGCTATCGGGAGCAGATGTTCCTCGTCAAAACGGTCAGCTTTATCTACACGGCTTGCAAAGGTTTTAAGTCTGTTGAAAGAATTGCGAATATCATCACTCAGCGCATCGTAAAAGCTGAGGGCGGCGTTTACCTCTGCAAGCAACTTCTCCGCACGGGTAAAGAAATCTTTGTCATATTCTTTTGGCAAGTGGTGGAACATAACCTGCGCCGTATCCATTTCACCGATCTTTGCACGGCGGAAAAAATATTCGCTTATGATATTTCCGTTTTCTTCCGTGAACAATGCTTCAATTCTGTTACGCTCATCATCTGTGCCAAGCATATCAAAAGGCTTCAGCCACGGAAGTGCGGTAAATATGTTTACCATCCTTTCGCCGGCTTTTACATAGTCGGCAATATTCAAGTAACCAAGCTGCAGCATCTTTTCAAGTTGCCAATTATCCGTTGTAAAAACGGCAATGCGGGCGGCAGTATCGTTTTCATAAAACTGATTGAGCAAGTGTGCCGCAAAAGTTCCCGCAGGATAGCTTTTGCCACCGATATGCACTCTACCGTCACGGTAACCGACACTGAAAAAGCTGATTTTATCCATATTCCGCTATACCTCCATACTAATTCTATCAAAAGAAGTGTCCCATAAAACTCCCTTTAGCTTATCGGGGCGAAAAAAGATTTTCAAAATATTTTTCTGAGTATTTTTAGTTTTCGTAAAATACACTTTTTATTATTATATCACAAAAACGCCGTAATTACAAGGTGTTCACGGTGTTACGCTTTTTATTTTCGGTGTGTTATCCTACTTTTCCAGGAACTCGTTTTTGTGTGTATTAAAATAAGTGAGGGAGCGAAAACCTCACAAACTCAGGGCATTGCCGTCGGGAAACCGGCGGCTTTTTTGTTGCCCGAAAACGAAAGGAGGAAAGGTCTATGATGAAGATTACAACCAAGCAGGCGGAAAAGGTTTACCGTCTTGTTAAGTCACTGTGCGCCAACTGTGACGAGGACGGCAACTGTATCTTGATTGACGATGGCGAAGCACACCGCTGCGTGCAGCTTATCTCTATCTACGGAATTTACTGCAATTATTTCAAAGATGCGGTACTGCCCAGCGACAGAGAACTGTACGAACAAATCAAGAAAATCAACAAATTAAAGTAAAAAAGGAGAAATGAAATTATGAGAAATTTTAATGAAATGTATGTTATCGGTATCGACCACGGATACGGAAATATGAAAACGGCGAACTGCTGTTTTAAGACCGGGCTTCTTTCCTACGATGCCGAGCCGCTGTTTACGGGGGATATGCTCGTATATGACGGTAAGTATTATCTAATCGGAGAAGGACACAAGGAGTTCCTTCCCGATAAAATCCGTGACGAGGATTATTATATCCTCACCCTTGTTGCCATTGCAAAGGAGCTTCAGCGTGAAAAGCTGACCGAAGCCAAGGTCATCATCGCCGCAGGCTTACCCCTGACTTGGACAAGTGGGCAGAAAGAGGATTTTGCCGCTTATCTCAGCAAAAACAAAGAGGTCTGCTTCACCTATCAAAAGGTGGATTATCATATCACCGTTGAGGGTGTCCGCATCTATCCACAGGGGTACGCCGCCATTGCCGACTTTGCTACCACAATGAACGGCGTCAATATGGTTGCGGATATTGGCAACGGCACAATGAATGTTCTGTATATGATAAACGGCAGACCGCAGGCGGGAAAGATGTATACCGAGAAGTTTGGCACTTATCAGTGTACCCTTGCCGTGCGGGAAATGTTTATGCAGAAAACTCAGCGTGAGATCAACGATGCCATTATTGAGGAAGTGCTTATCACGGGTGCAGCAAATATCGCTCCCGCCGATCAGAAAATCATCCGAGCCATTGCAACGGAATATGTGAAAGATATTTTCCGCAGACTCCGAGAGCACGGTTATGACGAGGGTACGATGATGCTCTATATCACCGGTGGCGGCGGTTGCCTTGTAAAGAACTTCTACAAGTTCAACGCTGACCGTGTACTGTTCGTAGACGGTATTTCCGCCGCCGCAAAGGGTTATGAGTATATGGCGGAGATTCAGCTTAAATCGGGTGCGGCGGTATGAGTGATTACCGTATCAATGTAAGATTTCACGCCGATATTCCCGCCGAAAAGAAAGCCGCCGAATATCTGCAAACTCTAAGCAAATCCCGTAATAAGTTTATCGTGGATGCCGTTATTGCCTATATGAATAAGGAAAGCACCGATAACGAAACCCTGCTTGAAAATATACGGCAGATATTTCGGGAGGAGGTTCAGACGGTAGCGGTGGTATCAGCGCCGCCTACCGCAGTAGTGGTCACGGCAGAACTGACCGAAGAACAGAAAGCAGAAAATGCTAAAAATGTCCTTGCGGATTTAGAAATGTTCGGCTGAGCCAAGATAGCCGATTTTGGCTCAAAAGAGCATTTTCACCGTTTTAACTGTGTCAAAGTGGCTCAATGCACCAAATCAAGAGAACGGTATAACTGTGAGCTTCGCTCCCTCACGGTGCAAGTCACGGAGAATGGAAGATATACGCTAAAAGCGTGTGTCTTACACCGTAACAAGCAGGGACTTTGTGTGCCACAAAAGTCCCCCTCACAGCCGAAATCGGCTGACTCTTTGGGGGCTTATCGCCCCCAATCCCCCGGAAAGGAGAGTTATGTATGGGGAAAGATATGCGAATTGCCGTGCGTGTCACGGCAAAAGAAAAAGATAAAATCAAAGCAAAAGCCCGAAAGTGCGGGCTGAGTACAACTGAATATGTCAAGCAAAGAGCGTTAGGGTACGAGCCAAGAGATATTCCGCCCGATGCTCTTTTTCTTTGTCTTGAAAAGCTCGGTGAGCTTGCAGATAAAGCCAATTCACCGGAATTGGATGTGGAAATTAGCACGGTACTCAAAGAAATTACGGCAGAATTTTTGTTGCCGGGAAAAGGGTGATGCGACGTGGCTGTAACAGGCTTTTGGCCTATTTACAAGAATTTGAAAGCAACGCTTGACTATGCCGACAATCCCGACAAGACCACCGACCGCAGATATTTGGATGACGATTTATATGCGGCACTTTCTTACGCTGAAAACGATAATAAGACCGACCGCAAGATGTATGTAGGCGGTATTAACTGCTCCAAGCAAAACGCCTATGCCGAAATGATCTCCGTGCAGCGGCGGTTCGGACTTCGTGGCAAGTTTGTCGGTTATCACGGGATACAGAGTTTCCGTGAAGGTGAGGTCACGCCGGAGCAGGCTTTTGAAATCGGCAAAACCACCGCCCGGCGGATGTGGGGCGACAAATATCAAGTGTTGGTGACCGTTCATTTGAATACAGATAATCTGCATTGTCATTTTGTTGTGAATCCCGTTTCATTTAAGGACGGTACAAAATTTCAAAACAAAATCGGCGACCACAAGGAACTTCGCCGTGTGTCGGATGAGATATGCCGTGAACAAGGTTTGTCCGTTCTTGAAAGCAGCAGTTTCTACGGTGGGCACAAAAAGGATTATTGGTGGCACAAATCCGGCAAGAAAACGCATCGGGACTATCTCCGTGAGGATGTGGAATATTGCTTGACTTTCGCAACCTCTCCGAGAGAATTTGAAAGCCAGTTATATGCGCTTGGATATACGCTTGATCCCGTTCGTTTTTCTGTAAAGGCAAAGCATTGGGAGCGTTCTGTTCGACTTGATAAAATCGGTTTTTCAAAAGAAGTGATTCAAGAGCAGTTGGATGAAAATGCGATTAATAGGTTTCGTCTGTTCACCTTGGAGTACCATCCACCATACAGACCGAAAAAGTTTCCGCTGGAGGATGAAATGCGAAAGCTTGAGTTTTCTATCGACCACAGTTATGATGCGGCTACTGTTTTAGTAGATACGATTTTCTATCTCGTTATAACCGTTATCCAAATTGTAGCCGAGTTTTCTGATGTAATGCTGTTGTCACCCGATTTGCGTGCGGCGGAAAAGGATTTGAAAGAGCTTATTTCAGATTATCATTTCCTTAAAGAAAATGACATTCACACCGTAGCCGATTTGCAAGCAAACATCGACGAAAACAAAGCGAAGTTATCCGATTTGGAGCGTGAGCGCAAATATTTAAGCAATCGTATCCGCCGCCCGAAATCGCCGGAGGATGAGAGCAAAAACAAAGAGCGCCGCAAGGCTATCAGCAGACAAATGAAGCCTGTTCGTGAAAGGCTTCGCCGTGCGGAGAAAATTCTTGAGAAGTCTCCGCATTTATATGAATTATTAAAACAAGAGCACGAGCTTGAGAGAAAAGCCCGTGCGAGATATTTAGATAGGAGTAGATGAAAATGAAAAATACTATGAAAAAACCGGTTATTATTCCGGTTTCAAAACTTCACCCGTTTGAGGGACATCCGTTCAAAGTAAAGGATGACGAGGAAATGAATACCTTGATTGAAAGCGTACAGACGCAAGGAATTCTTTCACCGCTGATTGTACGACCGATTGAAAACACAGATGAATATGAGGTAATAAGCGGACACCGACGCTTACACGCCGCAGTCAAGGCAGGGATTACGGAAGTCCCTGCCTTAGTTGTTTCCCTTGACCGTGATGCGGCGGCAATCGTGCTTGTAGACAGTAACCTACACCGAGAGCATATTTTGCCTTCTGAAAAAGCATTCGCTTACAAGATGAAAGCGGAGGCATTGGCACACAAAGGATATCGTACAGATTTAACTTCGGTGCAAGTTGCACCGAAGTTAGCAACCGAACAAATTGCAGAGGATGCGGGTACAAGCAAAGATACTATTAAACGCTATATTCGTCTTACCAACCTTATTCCCGAAATTCTACAATATGTGGATGACGGGCGTATCGCTTTTACTCCCGCCGTTGAGCTTTCGTATCTTAACGAGCAAGAACAGTACGACCTTTTGGAACAGATGGAGCTGAATGATTGCACTCCGTCGCTCTCTCAGGCTTGCCGCTTTAAGAGGATGAGTGCGGAGCAAGGTCTGACACCCGAAGTCATTGCCGCTGTTTTGAGCGAGGAAAAAGCAAATCAGCGGGAGATGTTCAAGGTGCCAATGGAGCGTATTCGCAAATATGTTCCTAACGCCAATACAAAGCAAGCTGAGGATTTTGTTTTGAAGGCTTGCGAGCATTACCGCCGCTATCTGATTCGACAGCGTGACCGAGAACGATGAGGTGAGCCTATGAAGAAATATACCAGGATTGATTATACCAAGGTAGAGTTGCCTGAAGAACTGCTCACTTCTTTTGCTAAAGCCTTAGCACCTGAGATCAGAAAATTCTATGACAGTGATGAGGGTAAAGCCTACTTTGAAAAATGGTTAGCGAAACACCCTGAATACGATGAACGAACGCCCGATGCAACTGCATCGGGTGTCTGAGTTTTCGCACATTCGACAGCAAATAAAGGAGGATTATAATTATGTATAGAAAGAATTGGAGGATCACAGATGAATGTTGTAATATACGCTCGGTTCTCCAGCCATAGCCAAACCGAGCAATCCATTGAAGGACAGTTAAAGGTCTGTTATGAATATGCCGAGTCGCACAATTATACGGTGGTAGGTGAATATATCGACCGAGCGCAAAGCGGTAAGTTTGATAACCGTGCTGATTTCCAAAGGATGATTGCAGACAGCGATAAACACACCTTTGAGGGTGTACTTGTATATCAGCTTGACCGCTTCGCCCGCAACCGATATGACAGTGCGATTTATAAAGCAAAACTCAAGAAAAACGGCGTCAGAGTATTATCTGCGAAAGAGAATATTACCGATGATGCTTCGGGCATTCTCATTGAAGGTGTCCTTGAAAGTATGGCGGAATATTACTCCGTAGAGCTTGCGCAGAAGATACACAGAGGTATGTCTATCAATGCCGAAAAGTGCCTGTCCAATGGCAGTAACCCCGGACTTGGCTTTAAGGTGAATAAAAAGGATCGCACTTTTTATGTTGATGAGGAAGAAGCAGCAATTGTCCGTGAAATATATGAGCGTTATGCAAGTGGTGAAACCAAAGCAGAAATCGTAAAGGATTTACAGCGTAGAAAGGTTAAAACTTCACTTGGTAATGAATTCACATATAACAGCCTTAGCCGCCTTCTCAAAAACAAACGCTATATCGGCATATATTTATACAAAGGAGTTGAAACACCCGGCGGAATGCCACGCATCTTGGATGACGACCTATTCTATCGGGTACAAGCGCTTATGAATAAGAACAAATCTGCACCTGCCCGCACACGGGGCGAAAATGAATATCTCTTAACCACAAAACTGTTTTGCGGTCATTGCAAGGAAATGATGGTGGGATACGGCGGCACGGGAAAGTCCGGCAAGCAGTACCATTATTATATGTGCAAGAAAGCTCGTAAAAAGAAATGTGATAAGAAGATAATAAGCAAGGACTATATCGAAGATCGGGTTGTCAGCGAATGCTTGAAAATGCTGACCGACGAGAAAATTCGATATATCGCCAAAAAGGTTGCAGAGGAATGTAATAAGAGTCCCGATAATATATCGGTACGTGAAATTAAGAAAGCCATTAAAGAAGTTGATATTGCCATTGAAAACCTTTGGAAAGGTATTGAACAAGGACAAGCGGTTGATATGCTGACTGAGCGACTGCATCAGCGACAAGCAGAAAAAGAGGAATTAGAAACTCAGCTCGCCATTGAGAACAATAAAAAGATATGCTTGTCCGAAGCACAGATTTTAGCCTTTCTTGATTATGTGTGCGAAATGCCGCTTGATGACTTTAATAAGCGTAGGGCGATTATCAATATATTCGTTCACTCCATTTACTTGTATGATGACCACTTCACCTTGATTATCAATGCAAGTAAGAAGCCTTTGAGCATCGACAATATCCCGCTTGATGATATTGAGGAAGCTTTTGAGGGCGAAAATACCGAAACGGAGGGGTGTTCATCCTTGATGACACCCGCTCCACCATGAAAAAAGCACTTCTTCGGAAGTGCTTTTTTCAATGAAG
>ULTB01002465.1_pt1 | contig 30800 bp, 32 predicted proteins | sample 1957251 | NCBI WGS metagenome assembly ULTB01 (sample SAMEA4835724, study PRJEB28245) | human gut metagenome | biome: gut microbiome; material: fecal sample | place: Denmark | collected 2008
ACGGCAATATTAACTGGAATACAGTTATGGCGAAAATTGCCCGAACGGGATACCGGGGAGCTACAACCTTAGAACCAATGAATTGGGATTATTCTCATTTAGATATTTGCCGGTTTTTGGAATCGGCTTATGAAAGGGCAAACAGACTTGATTGCCTGCGAAGATATTTGAGGCGATAAAGGGACGAAAACAGACAAGGCAGTTTAAAATCTAAAGAATAGTATGCCGCTAATAAAATTGAATATTCGATTGGTATTGAGGCGCTTGAAAAAGATTAGCAGCATAAAGCTATCTGCTATAGCAGCTTCCTTGAAGAAGGAGGTGGAGATAGTTGTCGGCTTGTGTGTAAAATCCGTCTGCGGCATACCTCATCCGTCTCGCAAGCTCGACACCTTCTCCTCAAGGAGAAAGCGAAAGCCATTTATGCCATACTACATCAGAAACAGAATTATCGCCAACAATTTCACACTTTTGCTTGATTTCAGAAAAAATCAATTGACAAACCGTCTTTTATCTGCTAAAATAATGGGGCTGAAAAACAGCGGCCCAATTTAGCTGCGTTTTCCGATACAATTTAATACGGAGAGTTGTCCGAGTGGTCGAAGGTGCAGCACTCGAAATTTTTTGTAGAGTTGGCTGTTTGCTCCGCTTAAAAAGCCCGTAAATACAGGGTTTTTCTCCGGTTCGAAAATTGAATATTTTGTTGTTCTTTCCGTCAGTTCTTTCCAAAAGTTTTTGGAAGAAATGCGGAATCACATACACGGAGAGTTGTCCGAGTGGTCGAAGGTGCAGCACTCGAAATTTTACGGCTGCTTGGTCGTTTCGTCCGCCGGAAATCCCCCATATATAAGGGTTTTCAAAATTAAAAATCGAATATTTTTCAGTGTTCTCTCCTGCTTTTCTCTCCAAAAATTTTTTGACCGAAATTTGAGCGAAGAAAAAAGCGGATTGAAATATACACACGGAGAGTTGTCCGAGAGGTCGAAGGTGCAGCACTCGAAATGCTGTGTTCCCACAAGGAACCTAGGGTTCGAATCCCTAACTCTCCGCCACAAAGCCTGTAAACAAGTGCGTTTACAGGCTTTTTCTTTGACCACTTCTCCGAAAAACGGATTATCTCAAACTGTCTTCCAACGGCTTTCAAAATCTCCGTTCTCCGGCATAATAAGTCCGTTTTCCATTGCCTGTGCCGAGGTGATTTTGGAGCTGTAATCAAGGTGCGCATAGATATTTGCCGTTGTGGTAAAATCGCTGTGCCCGAGCCACTCCTGAATGTGCTTAAGGGGTACGCCGTTTGCAAGCAATAAGCTCGCACAGCTATGCCGAAGATCGTGAAAGCGCATACGGCGCAGTCCGTGCCTTTCAAGAAACTTCGGAAAAGCCGATGTCAAATAATTCATCTTCATACGCTCGCCCATTTCATCTACAAACACAAAGCCGTCGTATTCGTAGTTATAGCAGTTACCGCAGACTTTTTTGTTCAGCTCCTGCGCTTCCTTGACCTGCATAAAGTAATCACGGAAACTTCCGACCAAAGGCAAAGTTCTCAAACTGGATTTTGTTTTGGCGGACTGCTGTTCCACTTCCCGATAAGTACCGTCTGCTTTTGTGAAAGTCACCGTGCGCTTAATTGAAATCGTACCACGTTCAAAGTCTATAGCGTCCCATTTCAGCCCCAGCACCTCGCCACGGCGAAAGCCGTAAAATGCAGCTACCAGAACGGGCAATTCAAGCCTTGTCCCTCGGAGTGCTTCAAACATTTTCTGCATTTCCTCTGCTGAAAGAAATACCGGCTGAAAGTCGTTTTTCTTCGGTCGGTCAACCTTGTCCGCCACATTCTGCAATAGCATATCGGTTTTCACCGCATATTTGAGCGCTGAATGAATAACGGCGTGATAATGAATGACGGTGTTTGGCTTAACCTTTTTGAGTTGTTCGGAATAAAACATCTGCAAATGCCTTGCTTCAAGCTCACGGAGCGTCAGCTTCTTCTTGCGGAAATACGGTTCAATAACGCTTTTGATAAGTCCCAAGTAAGACGAATATGTCGCTATTGCCAGCCGCCCTTTGGCAATTTCCAGCCATTCGAGAATATAATCTGCAAACAGCATATCGCTGCTTAAATCGCCCACTTCCTCGGGCACTTCAAATTCCGCCCGTAACTTTGCAAGCTCGGCTTCTGCCTTGCGCTTGTTGCCCTTTTCAGGCAGACCCAAGGAAATCCATTTTGTTTTTCGTTTGCCCTCGGCATTTTTGTAATTCAGTACGGCATAATAGTTGCCGTTCTTTACGGATAAATGTCCTGCTACCATTTATTTTACCTCCTGAAATTTAATTTGCAGAACAGAACTCCAAACCGACAGCACCAGTATACCATCGGTCTGGGGGTTCTCTCTACTGTGCGATTTGTTTTGCCGTATTCGTATCAATACGAATCAGCGTGCATCTCGGTTTCGTTCTCTCTGCCGCTTTAACAGCTCTAATCCCTTGATGATGTCCCGGCGCATTTGCTCGTCGGTATAACCAGCCGGAAAATACTTTTTCAAATCCTCACGCTTGAACTTTATCTGCTCCTGCTGATTCGGCTTTTCCTCCGACATCACCGCATAAATCATCTGGTCGTCCAGCACACCCTCCTGCGACAGCTTTTTCAGGCGAATACTTTGTGCGTGGGACGGCGTGCAGTCGTTCAACTCCATAGCGTCCAGCAATACCCGTTGTTCAGATTGCTCTAAGTATGAGATTTCTACCGCAGGGTTGAAAGCAATTTTGTTTTCGTCTACCATTGAAAGCAGTTCTGGGATTAAGTAAGTTAAGCGGATATAGCGTTGAATTTGCCTTCCGCTGTCTGATGATTCATCAGCCATTTTATCTCTCGACCACTTCTGGACAAGTTGTCCAGAAGCTACACCCTGATGTTTTATCGCTTCCAGTTTCATCTTATAGGCAAACGCTTTTTCACTGGGCAAAATCGTTTCCCTCTGCAAATTCGCGTCCACCATTGCAATCACCGCTTCATCGTCGGACATCTCACGGATGATGACGGGCATTGTCTCGATACCGAGCACCTGACACGCCGCAAGCCGCCTGTGTCCCGAGATTAACTCATAGCCGCCGTCAGGCAACGGTCGGGTAAGAGCCGGGGTAATCGCGCCCACCTTGCGGATGCTTTCAATCATTCGCTCCATTTCCTCGTTGTTCTGCACCTTAAAGGGGTGATCCTTGAATGGGTGCAGTTCATTAAGCGGAATATTCTGCACTCGCTCCAGCTTTGCATCGTCCCGCATTTCCTGCGTGGTGAATAAATCGTCCAGCTTAGGTAAAGTAAAATCTGATTTTCTCATTGTTGTTTTCCTCTCTTTCGTTATTTCCATTTGAGCTTGCTTTCGGCGGGGCGTAAGAAGGTTGCCTCAATATCCGCCTGAAAGCGGTGCCAGCGGTTGGCTTCGTTTTTCAGCATCGGCACGTCAATAAATCCCAGCGTATGCGCTTTTGCGGCAAGCTGATTGATGTTGTTGCCGATAGCGGACAAATTCCGCATTGCTTCATAGAAACGCCCGTCCGGTTTTTCTCTCGGCTCGTAGCCTCGGATAAGCAATCGGATGAGTGCCGTTTCGGTAAGTCCGGCAAGCTCTGCCTTGCGTTTTAATTCTTCGGCGTCTTTGAGTGACAGCCAAAACTGTTTTTTAATTCTTTTGTTCATAACTTTTCCTTTCCGCAAGAGGTTTTAGGAGACTTCCTAACGAGTTTTTACTGTTTGGGAGTACAAACAGTCTGCTCGCTACGATAGTACAGCCTAAAACCCCTACATCACTTTCATTACTTAAGTAAGTCCTCTATCGTGCTTAAACGACGGAGAATTTCGCTTTTTTCAAGGGAGTCCAAGTCCTTTTTCAGTTGTCTAACCATCCGAAAAGCCTTGTAGATTTTCTCATCGGTTGCGGCTTTAACATTCTTTCCAAGCCCCAATCTTCTGAGATATTCCGACAGAGAAAGTCCGCAATAAAATGCGTTTTCACTGAGCTTTTCTTTTTCAGCGGCGGTCACACGAACATTGATTCCAAGCGTTTTGCTTCGCATAATTTCACCTCCTCTCGCTGTTTTATGACGGCAATGACGGTTGTGACGGTATTTTTGCTATATAGTGAAATCGCTGTCATTTTCGTCACCGCCGTCATTTCGTATAAGCTTTATAAGCCTGCTTTTGCCCGTGCGCTTTGTTCGGTACTCAATGCCCACAGGCTCCAACACCTCGCAGGAGAACTGTCCTAAGTACTTTGTAACCACATTGGGTGTGGTTTCGGTCTCCTTCATTTCGGCAAGTAATTCGGTTGCCGTGCCTACCCATTTGGCTCGGCTTTCCATAAAATCCACTACCCGAAAAAGAAACTTCGGCAGCTCTGCTTTGTGAATATCCTCGCTGTTTTTTCGCTCCACCAGCTCCCAAACGAGGTTGTTAAACTGTAAGGTCAGCTCCTGATATTCCATATCACGACCGCTGACTAAAAGCGTGGCGTCGTTTGTGCTTCGCTTGCGCTTGAACACATAGTTGGTGTCTGCCGCACCGATAATCCCCGTTGAGCCGCTGACCTCGTTGAACGGATCGTCGCTGTCCTTCAGCTTTCGCAGATGGTGAACGAGAAGAACGGCGATGTTGTATTCGTCGGCAATTTTCTTGATAGAGGAAATGTCGTCGTAATCGTTTCCGTACATTCCCGTTTTTCCGGTGCCGCCTTTGGTGTCACGAACCTTTTGAAGTGTGTCGATAATCACGAGCTTTGTTTTCGTATGGTTGCTTAAAAAATCGGTGATCTGTTCCTCCAGTCCGCCGCCGATGAGTCCGCACATCACGGCAAAGAACAAATTGCTCGGCGCTGTGTCAGTTAGGTTATAGAGCCTGTCCTTAATGCGCCTCTGCGTGTCCTCAAGGCTCAGATAAAGCACATCGCATTGCTGTGTTGTCAGTCCCCAAACGGGCAGTCCCTGTGCTACCTGAAGCCCCAGCCACAGCATCATCCAGCTTTTGCCGATTTTGCTTGCTCCGCTGATGACATTGACGCCCTGCGGAATAAGATTGTCGACGATGAACATTGTTTTGCTCATCGGTGTGGATAACAGCGTTTCCGCATCCACAGTTTTCAGTTTGTTTTCCATAAGTAAATCTTCCTTTCATTTTTGTGTAGACAGTTAGAAAGCCGAAATCGGGGGTTTTAGTATATTTACCCTAACAGCCCCGATTCGGCTCAAAAAAGCCCTTATAAACTGGGCGTTTCCGCGCCCCTAACTGTCCGCTCGGCGCTTTCTTGCGCTCTCATTTTTCTGCTTCCGGTGAACCTTTCGGCTGCACGCCGGGCAGTATTTCTGTCGGTTGGAATTGGGCACAAAAGCCGCTTTGCACTCGGCGCAATGATAAGTACGCTGTCTGAAAATCTCTGCATACAGTTCCTTGTCGGCGGGTAAAACCGCATTTCGGAAATACTTGCATATCAGGGAAAGCGAAATCATTTGCACGCAAACACAGCCGTCCCCCTCGTCCAATGGCAGACAGTTCCCGTTATCGTAATTGGCACAAAGCCGCCGAATCAGGCGGTTACAGCGTGTCCGCTGTGACGGGGTAAGCTCTATTCTTTCAGGCACTCGGCTTCACCTCCCTTCGCTCCTCGGTCACGAAATTGATTACGCTGACCTTTGGAATTTTCAGTGATGATCCGATTTTGACCGCCTGTATTTCGCCGTCGTTAATCAGCTTATAGGCAAGATGTCGGCTGACGCCGAGCATTACCTGAAGCTGTTTGACGGTTACAATGTCCGGATAATTCGGGAACATCATTTGATATAGCTCTTTGAGCTCTGTTTTTTTCATAGCATTCATTCCTCCTTTACAGCTATGTAAAATCGAATATCGGCTGAGGAATTCCTTGCCGCCGATATTCGCCGCCGTTTTACCCGAATGTCGTTTTTTCTATCCCTGCCCCCATCTCGGCGGCGTTGCTTTGCTCCCGTCATCTCCGACTGTCATCGCAAAGTCATATCCCATTCGGACGGTCATTTAATTTTAGAAAATCAAATGTTGTACAATCTTGATTTGCAAACTTATTATAGCTGTGTATTGACACCGAGGCAATACTTTTGTATAATGTTCTTTGTAGTGATATAGATTTGCCAACAATTCAAAATTTCTCATTTTCTAAAACGGAGGTCTTGGTAATGAGCGGGAACCTACTTCAAACAGAAGATAAATACAGCGCTGTGTCCTTTGGCTTTGCTCCAAACAGATGGTATATGACAGATGATGAGAAGTCCTGCGTGCTGTCAGTAAATGACGAGTACAACTATTCGAAGCTCCTTGAACTGTTTAATGCTATTGACGCAGATAAGCGAGAAGCGATTGCTCTGTCTGTTACCGGCAAAAAAGAATTTGCTTTATCGGACGGCGAAATTGCTCAAATTAAGCAGGATACTGCCGATACGCTTGCCCGTTTGCGAGCCGTAACGCAAAAAATAAACTCCGCATTTGACTTTCTTCCTTTAGGTGACAGCAGAGCTTATATCTCACCGATGAACACCTCTTCTGTCTTTTTTTCACCGGGCGAAGGAATTTTGAATTTTCTCTACGCCGATTTTGATTCGGCATATAATGAATGCTTGAATCGCACAAAAAAAGACTTGCCTACCAATGAGGCAAGTCTGGATATTTCTTCACTGCCCGAAGAAGAAAAGAAATTGTACTATTATTTGGCTTTAACCGAAACGCAAAAACGCTTTAAGCCATTGATAGATGCTTCCCTGTTTACAGCGGAATTTCCGCCTATTCTGCTTCATTGTTCAGAACAGGAGTTGACGGACTACTATCAATATCTTAAAGAAATACAAAGTAATCTCTTGAATTTAATCGAGGCGACATTTGACGAGAATTTTTGCGACGGATTTTTTAATCATCTTACCCATAAAACAAGATTTTCCGGATATTGCCGTAAACTCGGCTTGCCGGCAGAGCAAAAGCGAACGATTGTGCATAGCATCAGCATCATTGATGCCGAACATCAGATAGAAAATGTGCTTGACGGCTATATAGATAGTGATTTTGATTTAAATATAAAAATGGCTGCCGTTTCCGAGGTGGATTCGAGTATTCAAAAGAATTTGGACAAGCTTGGTTTTACTATGCCGGAAATGATTGCCTTGTCCGTAATGCAAGCTGATGAATGCGAAACCTGTATTTGCGAAAGTATTGAACAGCAAATTGAGTTTGAGTTGATACAGTTATTGAAGTCCGACACCGGAATGCGCAAATGCAAACGCTGCGGTAAGTATTTCATTATGAAGGGCAACTACGACACCAACTACTGCGACCGCATTGCCGAGGGCGAAACCCGTAACTGTCAGGACTTAGCCGCACAGGAAAACTACAAAAAGAAAATGGCGGACAATGCCGCCATCCCGTTGTATCAAAAGTATTATAAGCGTTATGCCGCCCGTGTGCGTGTAAGGCAAATTAAAGAGCCTGATTTCAAAAAGTGGAAGTATCAGGCGATGACAAAGCGTGACGAATGCTCCGACGGCAAAATCACCCTTGCGGATTTTGAAGAATGGCTTGAAGCCAGCTTTCCAAATAGGAAGAAGAAATAAAACTCGATTTAGTAAATCATAATTAAGTAAATGTTGTAAAAGCTATTGACAGCACGGTAGAAGTTGATTATAATTAAGTAAATCGTAAATCACTAATCGCTTGGAGGTGCGCTAATGTTTGTAGGAAGGCAGCAGGAATTAAATACACTTCATAAGTTATACAATTCCGGTAAGTTTGAATTTGCGGTTATTTACGGTCGCCGTCGGGTGGGAAAAACTGCCCTCATCAGCGAGTTTTCAAAGGATAAAGACACTATTTTCTTTACAGGCGTGGAAACCAACGCAAAGCAAAATTTAGATAACTTTTCAAGATGTATCATGGAATATAGCACGGGAACCGCTGTTGATTCGTCCTTTGCCTCTTTTCAGGCAGCGCTGGAATATGTTTTTGAACTGGCGAAAACGAAAAGGCTTGTGCTTGTCATCGATGAATACCCCTATGTCGCCCGTGCATCCAAGAGCCTTGCCTCCACGCTCCAGTTTTTGATTGACAAAAACAAGGACGACTCCAAATTGTTCCTGATTCTCTGCGGTTCTTCCATGTCATATATGGAGGATCATGTTCTGGCATATAAAGCGCCGCTTTACGGAAGAAGGACGGCACAGCTCAAGATTAATCCTTTTGATTTTTTTGAAGCATGCCGCTATTTTACAAGGTTTTCTGATGTTGACAAAGCGCTGGCATACGGAGTTGTCGGTGGAACACCACAGTATTTGATGCAGATGGATGACAACCTTTCGATTGAGGAGAATATTAAAAATACCCACTTGAATCCTTCCTCTTCCATTTTTGAAGAGCCGAACAACCTCTTAAAACAGGAGGTGCGTGAACCGGCGATTTATAATGCGGTCATTACAGCGATTGCCACCGGCTGCTCCAAAATGAATGAAATCTCCACCAAAATAGATGAAGATACCAGCGTGTGCGCCACCTACATCAAGAACCTGATTGCGTTGGGCATTGTAAAAAAAGAATCGCCCTACGGTGAAAAATCAAGCCGCAGGACCATTTACTCCATTGAGGACAATATGTTCCGATTTTGGTATCGCTTTGTGCCGGAGAACACCTCGGTCATTTCCCGTGGTGCAACCGACCTTGCATACCGGCGCATCGCTCCTGAGCTTTCCTCCTATATGGGCGCTGTGTTTGAGGAAATTTGCAGGCAGTACCTTTGGAAGCTGCTGCTTGATGGGAAATGCGCCGTGAATTTCAGTGACCTTGGTCGTTGGTGGGGCACAAATTCAAAAACCAGAACGCAGGAAGAAATCGACATTATGGGAACTGACAAAGATGTAGCCCTGTTTGCCGAATGTAAATGGACAAATGAAAAGGTGGATCTCGGTGTTCTGGAAACTCTTGTAGAGCGTAGTAGTCTGTTTAACTATAAGAAAAAGCATTTTTATCTTTTTGCCAAAACAGGCTTCACAAAGGGCTGTGTGGATAAAGCGGCAGAGATGGGTAATGTAACGCTTATTGAATATGGTGAGATGCTGAAAGCGTAAAGGCAAGTTTACAATATAGCGTTACACACCACCAACAACGATGGAGATTCAATATGGCACTTGAAAATAATTTAGGGCTGACCAGTTCTGCTGACCTTGCCCGTGAAGAAGAACGAATCAGCAAAAAGAAAGCTGCACAATTATTTGACCGAAAACTGTTTGACACCTTTGATGTCGGCACATTTGCAGGACTTGCGGAAATCCATCAGTATCTGTTCGAAGATATTTTTGATTTCGCCGGCGAAATCCGCACAGTCAATCTTGCAAAGGGCAATTTCCATTTTGCGCCTTTAATGTACTTGCAAGCGGTTCTCCACAACATTGATAAAATGCCGCAGTCCACATTCGATGAGATCGTTGAGAAGTACGTGGAAATGAACATCGCACACCCGTTCCGTGAGGGTAACGGTCGCAGCACTCGCATTTGGCTCGACCACATCTTAAAAAATGAAATCAGCAAGGTTGTCGATTGGAGCAAGGTTGATAAAGAAGATTATCTGCTCGCAATGGAACGCAGCCCCATTAAAGATATCGAAATCAAACACATTTTAAAAGCGGCGCTGACCGATGAAATCAATAGCCGTGAGGTCTATATGAAAGGTATCGACCACAGCTACTACTATGAGGGTTATACGACCTTTAAGACGGAAGAATTGTAAGAAATGAGGTGCAAATATGCCCGACAAGAATTGGCAATTTGAACTTGAAGAATATATAAAGCAGGGTGAGCCTGAAAGAGCCGAAAAAAGCGAAGCTTGGCAAACTGCTATCGGCTTGCAGGCGGTTGACGGGCTGAAAACCTCTGATTATTTGCTGGACACCGCAAAGGAACACATCGAGGGCAAAATCACCATTGATGAAGCTCAAAAGCGTATTCACAGCTATTACGAGCAGAGAACCACCCGCACAGAAATCGAAAATGAAACAAAAGAGGCGGATATTGTATCTGCAAGAATAACGAAGCTTTTGGGCGAAAAAGCGTTTCAGTTTTCTCCTGCCGAGTGGATTACCATCCACCGCAGATTGTTTGAAGGCGTATTTGATCACGCCGGACAAATCCGAAAGTATAACATTTCCAAAAAGGAATGGATACTAAACGGTGAAACAGTTATCTATGCAGATTATAACAGTATAAAAGATACTTTGGATTATGATTTTGCCACCGAAAAACAGTTTTCCTATGAGGGACTGTCGGTGGAAGCATCGGTAAAGCACCTTGCAAAATTTGCATCGGATATTTGGCAGATTCACCCTTTCGGCGAAGGTAACACAAGAGCCACCGCCGTGTTTATGATTAAGTATATGAAAACCTTTGGGTTCCGCGTCAATAACGATGCGTTCCGTGAAAACTCTTGGTATTTCCGTAACGCACTGGTTCGTGCAAACTATAACGATTTGCAAAAAGGCATTCATTCCACAACAAAATTTTTGGAACTGTTTTTCTCAAACCTTCTGCTCGGTACAAGCTACGAATTAAAAAATCGCTATATGCACGTTGATTTTGTGGATGAAAACACTTCCCAAAGTGCCAAAAACGAAACGCCAAAGTGCCAAATTGACACTTTGAAATGCACTTTAGAAGAACTTGCCGTGTTAGATTTATTAAAAAAGAACCCGTCTGTTAAACAAACTGAACTTGCAGAACAAACAGGAAAGTCCGTCAGAAGTATAAAGCGCATCATAGACTCTCTGAAAGAGAAACAATATATCCGTAGAGTTGACGGCAAACGCTACGGCAAATGGGAAGTGTTAGTGTAATATAGCTGTGCGGTATATATAAATGTATCAACCATAGTTACTACGAAAGATTTACGACTTTCAAGACAGAAGAGATGTAAAATCCCAAACTATCAAATTGTTACTTTGTAATCGTAAATGCGAAAATTGTAGATTTTTAAGAAATATACAAATACGGAGGAAGTATGAAACGCATAAAATTAATCGCTAGGCAAAGACATATTGAACCAAAAACTGGAAAGCGATATAGTGATGCAAAATTGATGACTGTTAACGCTTATTATGAAGATGTTTTTGAAGTGCCTGATGATTTTAATAAAACTATGTTTTCGCTTCAGTTTGAAGTAGACCATCCGGAAATGAAAGGCTGGCTTTTTGAAATTACTGAAGAAGCAAATATTGAGGGGGCAGGAAAATGCCAAAAATAATGGAGATTATCGAAAAGGAAACCAAAGGTAAAAGTTACCATACATACAAATACAGTTACGATTCCATTGGTTTGCCCTCTATTGATTATGATGACGATCCCAATAAAATAATGAAATGGAAAGATTCCGGTGAAACAGGTTCTCCCAAGAAGCCAATCGACCTTAAGCCTTTAGCAGATCAGTTGCAATCTGTGGGAGAAAAACCCTTGCTTAAATATTTTCTTGATGGTTCACGCCACGTTTTTAAGGTGGATGACATTGCATATAACAAGCAGGTTTTCCCTGTTGTAGCAGGACAAATCGGAATTGGCTGTTGCAAGCGTGAAAATAAGCGTATGTCAAAGGAACGCTTCTATCGTGAATTGGTTTTAGCTCTTCCTGATAAGGCAAACGCTGACGGTTGGGATGATGCTGCTTATTTTGCAGCCAAAGTCAAAAAGTTAAACGAAAGCGAAGAATTAAAGCGTTTGGGATTGCATTTTTCTGCCATCATTCCGTATTCGACATCAAAGGCAGGCTCTCCCGATACTAAACTTGATAATTTGGCGGTCGGCGTTATACAAGACTATATGATCGAAGCCGAAAAACGAATGGTCGCTGAATTGGTAAAGGACAAGCGTTTGGGGCAGGATGCCTATTTGCTCAAAGATGGTTCTCTTGAATATAAGGTTATGAAGTCCGGTCGAGAAGATTTGAGAACGCTCCAGAAAATCAAGCATAATTACAGTTGGGTGATCGGTGTTTCTAAGTCATTTAATCCCGAAAGTTGCCTTGATCATACGGGCAAACCGAATTCCAACTATATAGCTGACTTGCCCGTGTTCCACAGAACTCCCGTAGCGAGATACGAAAATCGTGAGTTTTTAGGTGATGTTCAATTTGGCGTTTGGTATATCCGTTTACGGGATAAACGCAGAACACAAACACCGTTTGACGGGGTAGTTAAAGTCGAAAAAATAATGATGGATGAAGAAATAGAAAACGGTATTGATAGTGATGTTATCGATCTGATTTCCGCCAACATTATCAACGAACGCAACCCTACTTGCTATGGTACTGATCGTCGTTGGGCGAATCATTTATATCCCGTATTTTTGACCGAGTCTTATGTAAAAAGCAAATACATCAGCACAGAAATGTTCTTACATCTGTTTTGAGGAGGATAAATAAAAATGGCTAATACGATTATAGGTCGCGTGTTGGCGACAGAAAAGAATCCAACAACAATTGATAATTTTACATTTTGGACGGATCCCGAACTTATCTTAAATCCGTTTGATATCGTAAAGGTACAGCACGTTAATAATTCATTTTCCTATGGCGTTATCGAAGATATTGCACATATCACCGATGCCGCTAGTTTTCTTACCAACTTCATTTCAAGTGATTTTGGTGATGTTAACGCTGAAGAAAACACCCTGCGTGTAGGGATGAATTATGTTACCGCCAAGGTTGTTTGCAATACCGAAAATATTTATATTCCTCTTCAAAGCAACGCAAAGGTAATGTTGGCAACTGCCGAAGAAATTAACTACGCTCTTGGACTTAATGATATTCGTAATCCGCTTGTGTGTGGTTATCTTGAAATGTATGAGGGTACAAAAGGGTGTGAGAAAGTTACACTCCCTGTAAATCTCAACTCAAAATTCATTATTGGCCCCGAAGGTGCTCATTTGAACATTTCGGGTATCTCCGGTCTTGCTTCCAAGACTTCTTATGCGATGTTTCTTTTGAAGGCTATACAAGACAGCTATATGAAGAAAGATCCGCAGAATGAGGACGAAGACAGTGTTGCATTTGTACTATTTAATGTAAAAGGTAAGGACTTGCTTGCTATTGATCAGTTAAATGACTTCTCTGATGAGCGTAATCCTGAGCAGGCTCGAAAGGATACTTTTGCTAAATACGAAAAGTTGGGATTGGCTGCTGAACCTTTCAAGAATGTTCAGTACTATTATCCTTACTCTATCCCCAAAACCCGTCATTGGAACACATATATGACGCCAGAAGAAGTTGAGGATAATATCAAAAAGAAGAAAGCAAAAAAGTACAAATACATTTATAAGTATGACAAAGAGAATCTCGATTTGATGTTTGCCAATATTGATGACTCCACTCAAACAATGGAATCTATCATCAGCTATATTATGTCGGGACAAGGTAAATTTAATCAAGTCAGTGATTGGCAGGAATTCCTTGAAGCAGTAAAAGAAAAGTGTTCTACCGAAACTTCTGGAAAAGACAAAGAAATCCCTGTGGCGAGCTGGAGAAAATTCTATCGCATCATTAATAAGAGCATTACTGATAATAAGATTTTCGCAAGGGATATTCGTGAAGATGAAGGTGAAACCCGTATTGGTGATGCCCTCAAATACATTAAGAAAAACGAAGTGCATGTTATTGATATTGCTAAGCTCTCCGAAGATAAGCAGGCATATGTATTCGGCGATGCAATCCGTACAATCTATGATTTACAGTTAGGTCAGTATGCTGGCGAAGAAGGCGTAAATCCGCCTTCAAGAGTTGTAATTTTTATTGACGAGTTGAACAAGTATGCTTCTAAGGAAACACCTAAGAACTCTCCTATTCTTCGTCAAGTACTTGATGTTGCAGAACGTGGACGTTCTCTTGGCGTAGTGCTCTTTGCCGCAGAACAGTTCAGAAGCGCTATTCACGATAGAGTTACAGGTAACTGTTCTACCCACGCTTATGGTCGGACAAACTCAATCGAAGTCACCAAGAGTGATTACAAGAGTATTCCATCCGTTTATAAGACTATGATGACTCGTCTGAAACAAGGCGAATACATTATTCAAAATCCGATTTTCCGTTCATTGCTTAATATCAAGTTCCCGAAACCGATTTATAAGCAATTTAAGTAAGGAGATAATTATGGCGACAGTAGGTAAAAACATACTTGATAACCTTACGACGGGTATGTACTCGGACTCCAAGGTTATCTACAGAGAATATATACAAAATGCTTGCGACCAAATCGACCTTGCAATAAGAGAGGGTATCTTGTCTGCTGACGAGGGATATGTTGATATATACACGGATAGCAAGAAACGATACATAAGTATTAAAGATAATGCTACTGGTGTCAAAGCGGACGATTTCATCGAAGATGTTGGAGACATTGCTAATAGCAATAAGGAAATCGGCAAAAATAAAGGCTTTCGTGGTATTGGTCGTCTTTGTGGGTTGGCATATTGTAAAACATTAAAATTTACAACAAGTTATCTTGGAGAGGGCACGAAGTCTATTATGACTTGCGACGCACAAAAGATGCGAGCGATGCTTGTTGAAAACAAGAAATACACTCTTGATGAAATTTGGGATGCTATCATAACGTATTCAACCGAACCCGAAACAATAGATGAACACTATTTTGAAGTTGAGATGTTTGATATTAACAAAGAAAACACCGATCTTTTGAACGATGCAAAGGTTCGTGAGTATCTCAGCTTTGTGGTTCCGGTTCCATACAAAAACACCTTTATTCTTCGCAATCAGATTTATAGCTATGCTAAGTCGATCGGTTATACCATCGATGAATATTGTGTAAGAGTAAACGGTTCGCAAATTTTTAAAGAATATACGACTAAGCTCAAAGAACAAAGCGGTGCTTCCTTGAAGAATTACGATGAGATTTCCCGTTTGGAATTCAAGGATTTTCGTGATGCTTCCGGCAATTTAATTGCTTGGATGTGGGTAGGTTTGTCACGCTTTGAAAAACAAATTCCAAGCATAAATCATATGCGTGGGTTGCGTGTAAGAAGTGCAAATATTCAACTCGGAGGCGACGATACCTTACAACCTCTTTTCAAAGAAAATCGAGGCAATTATTATTTCGTAGGCGAAGTGTTTGCTGCAAGTCGTAATCTTATCCCGAACTCTCAGCGTGATTATTTTAACGAAAACGAAACCCGCGTTTTGTTTGAAGATCTGTTGAGAGAGTATTTCTACGATGTGCTACACAAGCTTTATTATGAAGCAAATCGTGTTAAAAATGACTATAAGCGACAAGAAGAATATCTTAGCAAGGTCGCCGAATATCAAAAGAAGGAAAAAGAGCAAGGCTTTGTCAACGAGGAAGAACGTCAAAAACTTCAGTTTGATATTGATAAAGCTAAGAAAAGTGCCGAAGATGCTCGCAAACGATTAGACAAGCTTGATAATAGCGATAGTGCATCTCCCTTATCGGAAGTCAGAAAAAGCATCGGACAAAAATATGAGGCTGATAAATTAAAGAAAAAGGCCGAAACAACAACTGTTACTATCGTGGATGACGAAGATAAAAAGAAATCATTTGTTACAAGCAATATGTCCAAACTGTCAAGAAGCGAACGCAAATTAGTAAGTAAAATTTTGTCCATTATCACCGATATTGCTCCAAAAGATATTGCCGAGCAGATTATAGATAAAATTAAAGAAGAGATGAGATAATACCCTATGAATAGAAAAGTCTTGCTCATTGAGCCTAAATACAATAACAAATACCCACCAATGGGACTAATGAAATTAGCAACCTATTATCGGATGGTTGGCGATGATGTTCGCTTTTATAAGGGCGATATGCGTTCCTTAGCAGTAGAACTGATTTGTGATGATTTAATAAATCATCTATCTATCATTTTCCCTGAAGTTTTTTGGAAAGATTATTACCCTACGCTCTTTGAGTTTATAAAACTCGGCAAGTATGCAATTCTTGAATCCGACCCTATTTTTAAAGATGAAATAGTACTTGAAGCAGTAAAAAAATATCGAAAAAAATATAAAGACAAAGAATACTTTACGAAGCCAAGATTTGATAAAGTAGGCATTACTACATTATTCACTTTCTATTGGGACATTACAATAGATACCATCAATTTCGCTAAACAACTTTGCAAAAAACAAGAAGATGTAATGGTCGGTGGTATTATGTCGTCATTACTCCCAAACGAAGTATACGAAGCAACCGGAATAAAGCCTTTCGTTGGTCTATTAAATCATCCTGGCGACATCGATGAGGGAAATAATCTTATAATTGATGAATTGCCTCTTGATTACTCTATTCTTGAAGAAATAGACTATGTTTACCCTGCGAATAATGCTTATTTTGCCTATATGACAAGAGGATGCATAAACAAGTGCAAATTTTGTGCAGTCCCTAAGCTTGAACCGCAATATTGTGATTATATTAACCTTAAGCAACGTATTCAACATACTGATGAACGCTTTGGTGCAAGAAAAGATTTGCTTTTGCTTGATAACAATGTCTTGGCTTCTAATTGCTATAACAAAATTATTGATGAAATCAAAGATTGCGGTTTTGGAGCCGGTGCTACTTACACACCACCAAATGAGTATGATGTAACGATCAACAACCTGAAAGATTCATACAATGATCGTGCGTATATCCGCAAGGCAATCTCAATTTACAAAGAAATAATGGATAAATTGAAAGATGAGGCTGAAAAGACAGAATTATATTTAAAATTAGAAGAATCTCATTGCCTTTATCACTACACAGCTTCCAAGGACGATATTTTAGCATTAGATGAGTATGTGCGTCCGTTGTATGAAAAGACACATAAGCCTTCAAAAAGAAAACGTATTGTTGACTTCAATCAAGGCATCGATTCTCGACTAATTACTGAAGCAAATATGAAAAAACTGGCAGAAGTGAACATTCAGCCTTTGCGCATAGCGTTCGACCACTGGAGTCTTAGAGATATATATGAAAAGTCTATCCGTACAGCCGTTAAAAGCGGAATTAAGAACCTCTCAAATTATCTTCTTTATAATTTTGAGGATAAACCGGAAGAACTTTATTATCGTCTGAGAATGAATGTTGACTTATGTGAAGAACTTGGCGCAAGCATATACTCTTTTCCGATGAAGTACCATCCGATAAATGATAAAGAGTTCTTTATGAACCGAGATTATATCGGCAAGTATTGGAACAGAAAATTCATCCGTGCTGTTCAAGCCGTGCTTAATTCCACAAAAGGTAAAATAGGACGTGGTGTTTCATTTTTTGAAGAGGCATTTGGTAGAAACGTTGATGAATTTATGAAGATTCTTTGGATGCCAGAAACATTTATCATATATAGACGTATATATGATGCCGATTTGCGTGCTCGCCTTGCTGAAAAATATAAAACTGTTACCGAGCACGATTGTGATTTAGCCACGGAATGGTGGGATAAGTTTAACTCATTATCGCCAGATAAACTTTTAGTCGCAAAAGATATTATTGCTCGCAACAAATTCAATGATGGTGATTATGAGTGTGATGACAAAGATGTTGTTGATGTTCTGTCTTATTATAAAATCACAAGAGACGATACCGAAAGAGTTACGGAAAAAGAGGGTGAATAAATGAACGGTGATAGCAAGGTTTTGCAGTGGTTGGCTGAGGGAGAGTCGCTCCCAACCAAAGAACCCCACGAAGAACCCCCAAGAAAATCGTATGATAAAAAGATTGTTGCTTGGTTAGATATGTTGGGAATACGTGCCAAAATTAAAGACGAAAAGACAAATGATGCTGAAAGTATAATTAATATTATGTCTCAGATGGCATCATATGTTTCTTCGTCTTGCGACAAATATATGGCTGAAGGTGTTATGTCATATCTACAAATAGCAGATGGTTTTATGCTTGTTTCGGATTTGAATTATGCAGATCAAGTATGTTCAATCATATCCGATATACAATGGAAGATTCTTATCAATCTGAAAATGTTGTCAAGAGGTGCTATAACGGCTGGGAATGTAAGCGTAGCAAACAATGGTTCTTTGATAATTGGTCCTGCTTATGTCGATGCATATGCAATGGAAAGCGAAAATGCAATATATGCAAGAACTATTGTTTCCGATGCTTTTTTGACAGAAACCAAAGATTATTTGAGTTTTGAGTTTATCAAAGAAGATTTCGATCGTACTTGCTATATCGATTACATTCATTACATAATGGATAAGCAGTCTTTTGATTCTAAAAGAATGCACAAAATCCTTGTAGAACAAGGGATATGCAAAGAATTGAAGAAATCCTATGACCCAAAGAATACGCCCAAAATTAATATTCGACAGAAGTATGGTTGGACAATGTCTCTGCTGAGTCGGAATAAAATAGAGATTATCTAATATACTAAAGGAGGTATAAATATGAGGATTGGGATGGGTATAAGATTGCTCGAAACATTAACATCTGCTCTTTACGAAGATCCTATTGTTTTATTTAGAGAATATGTTCAGAATTCCGCAGATGCTTTTATTAGGCATCCTGCTAAAGACAGTAAAATTGAAATAACCATTAATCAAAATGACCGAACTATAGAATTTATAGATAATGGTTATGGTGTAGAACTTGAGGACTTTGAACATAAAATGCGGAGCATAGGAATTTCAGACAAAGGGTCTGCTATTGACCAAATTGGATTCAGAGGCATAGGAAGGTTATCTGCAATGCCGTTCTGTCAAAAATTGATTTTCACAAACAAGCTTGAAGGAAGTTCAGAAATTCAAAAATTTTCGTGGAACGGTGAAAAATACAATAAGTTGTTATCTCAATCGACAAGTGATGATTTAGAGAAAGCTGTTGATGAAATAACTAAATATTGGAGCGAAAAATATATCGGGGAAGATTCAGACCATTTTTTCAAAGTTACTCTTGTATCTTATGGCGATGAAATATCCGAGTTAATAGCAACGGGAGATTTTGAGGACAATCTTAGCAAGTTGCTTCCAGTAAAGTACGCCGATTCTTTTTCAGCTAAGCAGCAAATTCACGATCACTATGCTGAGTTTATGGGCGATCGTTTGGAGAAGTATGAATTTGATGTTTTTCTGAATGGCAACCAATTATTCAAGCCATATACTGATGAAAACATTCTTGAATCAGATATAGTATTTTGGGATTTGTGCTTTGATAAAACATCTGATGATATGCCAAACGAAAAAATCGGAGTTATGTGGTTTACCTTTAATCGTAAAGTATCATCGAACCCTCCTAAGTCGCCAAGAGGACTGTATGTTAGATCCAAAAATATGCTGTTAGGAACGGAATATGCAATCGCCGACTCAGTAACCAAAGGGAATAAAGAGTATGTAGCCACATATCGTGAACTTACTCAAACCTTGAATGGCATATATGGAGAATTGTTAATTGACACAGCCCGCTTAAGCGATAATGCTCGTCGGGATTGGTTTAGGATTGATGCATCTTCTATTCAACTTCGTACAATTCTTACTGATTTTCTTAGAAAGTTGAAAGCCTATCGCTATGCTGCTTCACAAGCCTTTAACGATAAGCAAACTCTAGCTAAAAAGCAAAAAGTTATTGCTGCTTATGAAGATTTAACTAATGGTTTTGATTCAAAGAAATTCGAGCAAGAGTTTTATGACACAACCGAATACCCCAAAGAGGATAATGCTTTTTTCTATGCAGATGATGATATTCCAAGACGTTCAATCACAACAAAAAAATTCTATGAGGAAATACTTACAGGATTAAAAGAGTATTTCACATCTTCATACAAGGAACAAGGAATAGAAATTTTTGTAAAAATGAGAACATTCCTCAAGCAATATCTAAACAAACAAGATTAATGAAGCAGTAGGCACGAGAGGTGAACTCCCGTGCCTGTTGCTATTTTGAGAATTTTATTATGACTTCATCTACTCCGTCGGTGCATTTACCTTGAGATAAGAGTTTATTTAGGAAATTGAGCAAACATTGAATTATAAGGCGGTACTCAGAGTTGGTTAGGCGTAGATAGTATTTTCGTTTCCTCATACGAACACCACTTCTGAATTAACAACCTCAGTTGCTCGCTCACGGATATTGTTCATCCTACACACCCACGCCATTTGGTCGGCGGATTTGAGTTGTTCTGTCACGCCTTCCTTTTCGGCGTATTCTTTTACCAGCCGAGAAAAGAGAGCTTGTGCCTGTTCCTCAGTATCGGCGAGGTGGGAATGAAGTTTGCCGGAAGTGAGCAAATTGTAATACAGAACTTTGTGGTGTTGCTTCAAATATCGAAGTCGGCGCTGTCCCCATACGCCGATTGGGCGTTCTTCTTCGGCGGGTAAAGTAAGATTAGGCAAGCGGTAATCGCCTTGCAGTGTGTATGTACCGCCTATTTGTTCAAATATTGATTTCATATAGTAAAACCTCCTATTGCGCTTAAATTAATTGCAAAAAAATGCTCAATTACAAAAAATACAGCGAACATTCTGCTGTTCATGCCACTTTTTACGACGAACATTAAAAATTAGGCGTTTTTTCGAAATAGAATTACTCTTTCAGCAAATCTTGAAATGGTGTTTCGGTTGAGACAAAAGCTTCATAGGCGAAGTTCGCTCCGAGGCGGAAACCCATAATGAAACTGTCGAGATTGGATTCGCCGTTGACAACTCCCCAAGCGTTCACATAGTCGAGGAACCATTTCTTCGGCTTGTCGGTCAGGGCGTTGGTTAGTAAATCTTCGTTCTTCATCAGGATTTCCATTTGTTTCTGCACCGCTTTATTTTCTTTGGTGCTGCGTGCCTGCGGATCAATATTTCCGTAGTAAAATTCTTCTATAAACCGTGACATAAATAATGCACCTGCCTTTCGATTACAGTTTAGCAAAATTGAAAGACAGGTGCGAGTGTGCGAATTTTTAAATCGCACATATTGTTCTTATGGTTGTTCTGCTGTTTCTAGCATCTTTTACCTGACAACCGATCGATTGAAAAATGTGTGATTTTGTGATATAATACATACGGTATACATTTTCCATTGTGAGAGGGTTCTTATGAAGATAACAAGAATTGAAATTAAAAAATACAAATCCATAAAAGAACCAATTGAAATTAACTTTTATGACAATCTTCCAACCGTGTTAATCGGCAAAAACGGAAACGGAAAAACCATTATTTTAGAGGCATTGGACACAATAGCAGAAGTAAACAGCAATTATTTCGGGGCGAGCAGTAAACTGCCGCTTAGCTACAAAGTGCACATCACTCTCTCAAAGAATGACATTGCTCGGCTATTTCCCGGCAAAAAAATTGATGAGAATAAATGCCGCTTTGTCGCCTGTTCCGGTGAAAATTGCAAAATCAACAGAATTGAATCGGAATATTTAGTCCCGCTTTTGAATTCTGAAATTTGCGAAATTCTTGACCTTACAGATGAGTTAAAGAAAGCTCTCAATACATATACAAAACAGCTTAACAAGATAGCATATAACGAAAGAACCGATGTGCCTGTCCGCAGTTTTCAGATTGCCGATTTCCGCAATTCAACGACCGATTTTGACAAATTGAAATTTCAAGTTGAATTTATTATTGAACAGGCTGAATGGCTTGCAAATTCACTGTCGCAAAGCTTTAATACCGAGGATAATTCTTTATCCTTCGGATATGTCTATAATTCTATCAACTTAAATGACACGGAAAGATTATCTTTTCAACTCCGCTATACCGAACCGGATTTGGCTCCGTTTGAAGCAAAGTTTATCACCGTAAACGAAACGGCGATAAAACGGGAAATAACAAAAATCAACAAGGCAACAAAAGAGTCCTGCGACAGAATCACATCCTTGCTCAATGAAATTGACGAACGTGCAAATCGTCTGAAAGAAGCATTAACCGGCGAACAATTAACACCCGAAAATAACGGCACATTTTATAAATTCGTTCGTGAAGTGCAAAGGTGTGTCGGCAGTAAATGCTCATTTTTGCGAAACGAAAGCAGCGATATCATATTCAAAAGCGACGAAAGGGGTCAGGAATTCTACCGCAACGATAAATCGTATATTATTCTTGAGACCTATCTTAACAAGGTTTACGACAAAGCAGATAAGGAAGATCTGCTGAAACAAATCAAAACAGAGAAGGATTTTTCGCTGACCGATGAAGCTCTGTGCGAATTCGAAGAATATCTCAATTCCAACCTACCTAAATTTGAGGAAGATATGTATGACAGTATTTCAGTTGAGCATTCAAAAGGAAAAATCCCGTCAATAGTTTTACATGAAAAATTCGGTGAAACGGTTGCGCTGAATTCTACAAGTGCCGGCAGACGGTGGTATTTTACCTACTACTTTATGAAGAATACGCTTCGTCCGGGCGATCTGTTTATTGTTGACGAGCCTGCCGCCATGCTTCACCCCATTGCTCAAAAAGAAGTGATGCGGGAGCTGCTTGAACTCCAAACGAACGGAATTAAAGTCATTTATTCCACGCATAGCCCCTATCTTGTTCCGAATGATTGGAACAGCGTACATTTTGTCAAAATGGAACAGCACGGAACAGCGGTAACACAAGAAAACTGTAATGACCTTTTAAAGCAGGTTATCGGTGGAGATATTTTTAATCTGCAGGAGATTTTGGAAAAATATCAGAAAGGCGATAAAGAAGCGACCGCCAACCGTTGTTATCGATCAGTTATTGATTGTTATAAATCAATCGAAACAGCCGCTGATGAGTTAAATCTGAGCGTTGAGACTATTGAATCGTGGAGGAAAAATATAAGCAGCAAGAAATTTAGGTGTCCGAAGCTCGAAACCATCATCACAATAGCAAGCAAAACAAATTCGGATATTTCCGAATTGCTTTGATTCACAGGGGGGGGTACAGCTGTACCCTCTTATTTTTTCTTATTTGGATTATAATATGGGTACATCTTAAAAAAGGAGGTACTCAAAATGTCAAAGTATAAAACCGTTGATGTGTGGAACCGTGTTTTCGGTGCAAGACAGGAAGCGTATGACTACGCCGGACGGCTGATGAAAAAATCAGCCTGCGGAAATCCGAACAGTGCATATCACCCGACGCTTGATCACATCAGACCGCTTTCAGGCGGAGGTTGCGATGTTCCGGAAAATATCATAATTTGCCATCGTGATACCAACGCTGAAAAAGCAAATCACTTTCCGCACTGGAAAGCAAACGGCACGACTTTCCACGCACGGAGGGTAAAAGGTTCTCGTGTGGAATATGAAATCATTGAAGACTGAGGAGAAAACTTATGAGTAAACACTTCTTTGATTACAACGACGGAGACTATGTACATTCCGTGTCCGACAATATGGCAATGGATTCGGACGGAAACATGATGATGCGAATGGGCGATAATATGGCTATGGACATGGATTCCGGCGATATTCACTTCATTTCTTCCTGGTCTGCCGACGAAGAAGATGACGGTTAAAAGGAGCGACGGTATATGCCTTTAATACACTGCCCAAATTGCGGACAGCCTATCAGCGACAAGGCAACGCTATGCCCGCACTGTAACAACCAAAACTGGAACCCGACCGCACCCGACACTCTGACCTGTGCCGAATGCGGAGCTCTGTATGGCAAAGAGGAAAGCTCCTGTCCTGCTTGCGGTTGTCCCAATAACACAAACGCCCCCAAAAAGAAACATAAAGGTGTTGTCGTTGCCGCAATTATTCTATCTGTCATTTTGGCAATCGGAGTATTCACGGCTTTTGCAATCAGTAAAGGCAACGCAATGACTTATTATGATAATTTAGAAACCGTCACCTATAAAATGCTTGACGGTGCAGCAAAAGCAGAAACCGCAGGCAATCTTATCAAGAGTGTATGGTACAATGCAATTTATGAGGTAAGAGATGCCGAGACAGACAAATACACAATGAAGAACGGTAAATTTGTAGATGATTTTAATGATGCTCTATCCAATTTATTTGCCGATGAAAATTTCATGAACAGTATTTCTGAAATTGAATTGAACCAATCAAATGTTACTGATTTAATGAAAAAACTGAGAAATCCTCCAACACAATATGAGGAAGCTTACTCTGTGTTAAAGAATTATTATGATAATTACTTGCAAATGACAAAATTGGTTATCAACCCAACCGGAAGCCTTCAAACATTTTCAGAAGATTTTAATACATATGATACAGACACAGTTAATGCATACGAAAAAATGAAATTGTATTTAGATTAAGTAGGGGGAAATCTTATGGGAAAACACTTTTTTGACTACGATGACGGAGATTTTGCTCATACAATCTCAGACAATATGGCAATTGACTCTGACGGCGATTTGCTGATGCGTATGGGAGATAATATGGCAATGGATATGGATTCGGGTGAATTACATATCATATCCGGTTGGTCGGATGACGAAGATGATGACTAATTGATAAGCAGCCGCCTCTGCGAAAATGCAGAGGCGGTTACTTTTATTTCTTCTGTTTCATCTTCCTTTGAAAATCGTTCAGCGTTTGGATATGCCACAGGCTTTTGCGGGTAATGGAGCGGAAGGTCAGCGAGCAGAAAAAGTCGATGAGGAAGATTTTCGGTATGTAAAAAAGCTGTCCTTTGCGGAACGATTTCAGTTCCCCACGGTTGCACCAATTATTGATTGTAGTTTTTGCGTAGCCGGTCAGAGCGACAACATCCTGCACGGTCACGACATCCTTATATTTGCTCAGTAGTTTGGCATAGTAGTCGTGCATTTGGTTAAGTACATCCTCGGGCAGTTCTTTGGAGAGCTTCGCCACATAATGACCGCCGTACCATCCCCTCGGTGCGGAATATAGCTCAGGGTAAACAGCTCGCTCCTCAAGGTACGCTCGGACATCCTCCTTCTTGATTTTATAGCACCGTGTTTTCTTGCCCGTCCACTCGCAGGGTACCTTGCCGCTTTTAAGCAAGTGTAGCGCAGTTGATTTGCTAATATGGCAAAGCCGATAAAACTGATCCTTATTCATCACATCGGGAACACTGTTCCAATCAATCGGTAAATTCTTCATCTGATACACCTCAAAAATAGATTTCGTCGGTTTGAAATTCTTTCTGCGATGTATTGAATTTTGTATTGCCTTCTCTCGTAATTTCTCTCCTGTCTCCCCTGATTTCTCTCCAAAATCGGCAAAAATTCCGATTTGAACCCACTTTGAAAAAATGCAGTCGTAACAAGGCTTTAGGGGCGAAAAAGCCTTATTTTATGCGGCTTTTAGCTCAGACAAAACGACCTGAAACTGACACGAAACGACCGGAAGTTGACACGCTGACTAAAAGACTCGAAATCAGTTGTACCTCACGGTACCGTGGGTTCGAATCCCACCGTCTCCGCCACAAAGTCCAGTAAACTCAAGGGTTTGCTGGACTTTTCTTTTTTTGCATACACCTGACGAAACCATTTTTTTCGTGTTAGAACTGGCTGATTTTTTATTAGAACAACATTATCTTAATCCGAATCCGGGTTCATATCTAGTTCTTTGTCCTCGCCTTGATCGGTCATATCTTCCCATCGGCTTTCGAAGTCATCCGAACCCGGAAGAAACATTCCTTTTTCCATCGCTTGTGCAGAGGAAATTTTGGATCTGTAGTCGAGATGGGCGTAAATATTGGCGGTTGTGCTGAAGTCCGAGTGGCCAAGCCATTCTTGAATCTGCTTAAGCGGTACGCCATTTGCAAGCAGCAGGCTGGCACAACTATGTCGGAGATCATGAAAACGCATTTTCGGCATACCGTGCTTTTGGATAAACTTCGGGAAATACTCGGTTAGATAGTTTGGACGCATCCGCTCTCCTAGTTCATTCACAAAGACATATCCATCGTAATCGTAGTTATAGCAGTTTCCACAGACCTTTTTGTTTAGCTCCTGCGCTTCTTTTACCTTCATGAAATATTCCCGAAAGCTCCCCACCAAAGGAAGCGTTCTAAGGCTGGATTTCGTTTTTGCGGAATCCTGTTCAATGATCTGATTTGTGCCGTCGATTGTTGCCTCCGTAACTGTTCGTTTAATGGTAATTGTTCCACGATTAAAATCGATTGCATCCCATTTCAGCCCGATCACCTCACCACGCCGTAGCCCATAGAAAGCCGCCACTAAGACGGGAAGCTCCAGCCGTGTTCCTTTTACTATTTCAAGCAGCCGTTGCATTTGTTCTGCATCAAGGAAAGTCGGCTGGAAGGTATTCTTTCTCGGTCGGTCAACCTTCATTGCCACATTTTGCGGAACCATATCCGTTTTCATTGCATATTTCAATGCCTGATATATTACCGCGTGATAGTGAATTACCGAGTTTGGCTTTACGATTTTTAGTTTTTCCGTATAGAACTGCTGAATGTGTCGAGCTTCAAGTTCTTTCAGCAGTATTCCTTTCTTGCGAAAATACGGTGCGATTGTACTATTGACCATTCCCTGATACGAGCCAAAAGTTGCGGGCTTGATTCTCGCTCTGACAATTTCAAGCCATTGCTCTAAGTAGTCGGCAAAAAGCATATCCGAGCTGAGACCACCGGAAACTGTCGGTACCTCAAAGGTGCTTCGGATACGGACAAGTTCTTCCTCTGCCCGCCGCTTGTTGCCCTTTTGGGGCAAGCCTGTTGACACCCATTTTTGATGACGCTTTCCTGTGGCGTCCTTATAACTGAGAACAGCGTAATAATAGCCATTCTTTACTGTAAGAGTTCCTGATACCATTTTTATTACCTCCGGAATAATAGATTTGTACACAGACCTCTCCCACCGATGAGTCTATTTTACTCTGTCGGTGGGAGATACTCAATTATGCGATTATGCAGAAATAGTTCAAATCGCAGTCGTGCCCTGATCCATGACATATTCGATTACATTGACCTTGGGAATCCTAAAGGAATGTCCTATTTTCAGCCCCCTTATGTAACCATCATTTATTAAGTCATACGCAAGATGCCGACTGATTCCAAGCATAGATTGAAGCTGGGCGATATTCACGATGTCGGGATATTCCGGAAACATCATTTGATACAGCTCTCTCAATTCGGATTTCTTCATTATTGTTCACTCACTTCTCTCATATGTTTTTCTCCAGCCCCTTTTGTCTGAATGATATAGTCATATCCATATCGATGATTGCAAAAGTCACAACAATCCTTGCTTTGAACATGCCTGTCCCGTGAAATAATATAATCATGGGTGTCAAAAAACTGACCGAGACATACAGGACAAAGGCACATATACATCACATCGCTTGAGATAGTTTTCATGTTTGCTCGGAGGGTCATTTCTGTATCTCCTTTCCTTCAAAATAAGAAGATAGTTGCAATGCGAAGTTTCTTCGTCGGATCAGCTTCCATCTGCTTTTTGAACTCGTTGTAATAGAGTTTCGCCATAGGAACAGATGCGACTGCCAAGATAGAATTGAAACCGCTGACACGCTGTTTTTGTTTGATTTCATCCACGGCAGAGCGTCCGGCAGAAGCGACCTCGGAAATGTTTGTCAGCGTGTTGAAGAAATGATGCTCTTTCTAACCTTTTCAGTGATAGCGATTTTGTCGCAAATATTTCCAAAGTACAAGATAATCAAGATCAGGTCACAAACTTGATGAAGCAATTAAAAAATCCACCGAAAGCATACGAAGAAGCATACGGCGTCTTGAAGGTCTATTATGATAACTATTTGAAGATGACAAAAATGGTTATCAATCCAACCGGAAGTCTAAATACTTTCTCCGATGATTTCAATAACATCGACACGGAAACCGTCAATTCCTTTGAAAAAATGAAATTATATCTTGACTAAAAATGAAAAAAGGGGCTGTAAAAAAATAGTCAAAAAATTCCGAGGTTCACGGTTAAATGTGAGCCTCGGATGCTTTTTTACCTAGAATAAAGGAATGAGCGACAAAATCCATCTAAATTACGGTTTTTAAGGTACAAAAACCAAGCCGACCGTTTTTAGTCGGTTAAAAGTGTGGATAACTTTTAAGTTTTTTAAGCCGCAAGTTGCCGAGCAAGGCTTTTTAAGTGATATTTGTGAAGATTAAAACCGCAAGAAATCATTGCAATCTCTAAAATTACACTTTTAAGCCCTCTTCTGCGTATTCTTTGGTAGGCTTTGTTCCACTTAATTGCACCAAATGCTCCCTCGGCTTGTATGCTTCTATTCATACGAAGTAACGCACCGCGAACGCTGTTAAGATTTCCTAAAACTTCTTTATGAAATCCTGTTAATTCCTCGTTCAAACGAACTATTCTGTTGCCTTCGCATTTACAGCATTTTTCTTTGTGAGGACAAGCAGCGCAGTCTTCGCATTGGTATAGTTCTTCGGTTCTGCCGTATTTGTTTCCTCGTACAGGTCTACTGTAAATATATTTAAATTCTTTTCCGTTTGGGCAAATCGGATTACCGTTTTCGTTTATTGGGAAGTTTACTGCCCTGTATGGATCATCACGGTATTTTTCATCCTCTGTTTCCTTCTTGAACGTCGTAAATTTCATATATTTTTCCATTCCGTGTTCTTCGCAGTAGAGATAGTTATTAAAACTTCCGTAACCGGCATCCGCTACGGGATATTTAGGATATTTTCCGTATGTTTCATTGAATTTTTCCATCAAAGGTTGAAAACAATCCATATCTGACGCATATTGCTTTACATCAAATACGGATATATATTCATCGCATACGCCAAGCTGAATATTGTAACCGGGTAAAAGCTGATCGTTACCCATATAGTCCTTTTTCATACGCATAAAGGTAGCGTCATTGTCAGACTTTGAATAACTGTTTCTATCTTCTCCGCAAACTTTTATGTGATGAGCATACTTTTTTAATTTTTCAGTATATTCTACAAGCTTGTCATAAATACGCTGTTCTGCAGATTTATGATGTCCTCTGCCTCTGACTACGGTTTCGGGATGTAGATTAAAAAGGTGTGCATATTGCTTTGTTATCTGCTCTATATATTCTATGGCATATTCTGTGCGGATACCGAATTTCACACCCATACAAGCTATGCTTTCATTTATCTCTTGAAGCAATAGGGTTATTTTTTCAAAGGTTTTGTTGCGATTCCTTATGCAGCTCTTTTTCCATACCCAACTATTTTTATTTGCATTTGCAACAATCTTGGTTCCGTCTATGTATATATGCTCAAGGTCAACCTTTTCTTTAGAAAATATGTAGCCGTTAATCTCAGCAAATATATATTTAATATTTCCTAAAAGCGTCTCCTTCATGAAGTTGTCTATGGTCATATGGCTTGGGGCAGATTCATCTTGCAAAAGCCACATAAATCTTATGTCGGTCTTACACAACTTTTCTATTGCGCGCACCGATGCATAGCCATATTCCATAAATGCAAACAGTGTTACTTTCAGCAAGATTTCAGAATTATACCTTTTGCGACCTGTCCTGCTTTCCTTAGCGGCAAGATATTTTCTTAGGTCAATACTATCCATTACCTCACAAAATGTATACACCGGATCATTTATTTCTATTATTGTTGAAATTTCTACTGGTAATTTTAATTGAAACATGGTATAATCTCCTTGTGGTTTATTTTGTTTTTGCAATTCAATTATACCACAAAAAAGACTGCTTTCCTATCCTTTTCGGATAAGTCACACAAATCACCTCCTTATACAATATGCTTTTCTTCAGTTATTTTATTTTTAGAGGTGTATACGGTTAACATTCTTCGACGATTAGACGCTTACAGGGTTTTCTGTTTTGTCTAAAAAGCCAAGCGCAGCTGACGTAAAATCCATCGGCTGCGCCCATATGTTTTTATATTATTCGGTTATGTCATCACATGGCTTTTTAAATAATATTGCTCACATTTCAACGCTGTACACATATCTGTAACCCATTTTTGGTTCGGTCTTTCGGCATTAAACTCTCTGTTAAGCAAGTTAGGATATTTGTGTAAATGCTCAGATACATATTTAAACTTCTTCCTGCGTATTACAGACAATAAGTTGTATTTCTGCATTACACGAAGAATTGTTTTAGAATTGCGGTATATTCCTTGCCTTTCAAGCCATATATGTACTCTGCGATAGCCATATGTTCTGTGACTTTCTTCCTGGCATTCTCTTATCTTTTCGGCTAATGGCAAATCTCTGTCAGGTGTATCCATTCGCTTTAAAAAAGCATAATATCCACTTCGAGATACTCCAAAGAATTTGCACATTGAGTTTATGCTATACTTGTCCTTATGCTTAAAGATTACTTGATACTTTATTGATGCCTTCACTTCCTTTCTGTGAGCGAGAGAAAATCCCGCATCAACTCGTTTTCCATTTCTAATCGCTTAATATATTTGTCTTTGCTTGCCATTACATATCGCATTTGTGCAAGCTTGTCCAGCCTTTGTATTGACGGCGGTATTCCGTTATCGCTTTTGCATGGTCTGCCTTTCTTGTGAATTACTTGTCCTGCTTCTATCATTCTGATTTTTCTGTTTCTTCTTTTGATAAATCCTTTTATTTGTTCTCGACTTAATCCAAATCGTTCTGCTATTTCTCTTGTCGTTACTCCTTTTTTCGCATTTCTAATATTTCATTTTCGTAGTTACTTATGTGTTGATATCTTCTTGGCATAAAAATCCCCTCCTGATGTTTATTTTACATCAAGAGGGGGCTTTTTTCTATTGTCCATTTTTTACGGACTTGTTCACTTGTTGATGCAGGTTTTTCTGCATCGGCATATCGCCAAAGCAAAGCCAAGCACCATACCGCAGGCGATAATGAGTCCGTACCAAGCGATATTCAGC
>ULTB01025643.1_pt1 | contig 30542 bp, 26 predicted proteins | sample 1957251 | NCBI WGS metagenome assembly ULTB01 (sample SAMEA4835724, study PRJEB28245) | human gut metagenome | biome: gut microbiome; material: fecal sample | place: Denmark | collected 2008
GTTACAAGCCCATGACCTTTAGGTCGTGGGTAGTTGACATAATATGATTCAGGAGGAATAAACAATGACATTTAGTAAAGATTTTTATTGGGGTGGCGCTGTCGCTGCCAATCAGTGTGAAGGGGCATGGAATGTAGATGGAAGAGGTATGGCCCGTACTGATGTAACTACAGGAGGATCAGTGAATACTCCTAGAATGGTTACATTTATTGATAAAGATGGTCAGAAACAGAAATTACCTAGCCATGGTTTTAAATTACCAGAGGGGGCTCATTTTGCAGTCTTTGATGATGAACTTTATCCTAACCATGATGGTATTGATTTCTATCATCACTATAAGGAAGATATCGCTCTACTTAAAGAAATGGGATTCAAGATGTTCAGACTTTCTATTTCATGGTCTAGAATCTATCCTACAGGAGAAGAAACAGAACCAAATCAGGCTGGGTTGGACTTCTATAGAAATGTATTCACAGAACTAAGAAACGCTGGTATTGAACCACTCGTTTCTATCTGGCATTTTGACACACCACTTGCATTAGAAGAAAAGTATGGTGACTGGCAGGATAGAAAGTACATTGAATTATATGAAAAGTATGTGACTACTATCTTTAAGGAATATAAGGGTCTTGTAAAATATTGGCTTACATTTAATGAAATTAATAATACAATTAACTTCTTACCAGATAATGCAAGTGATGAAGCTTTCCAGGAAGCCTATCAGCATCTTCATTATCAGTTTGTAGCGAGTGCAAGAGCTGTACAGATTGGTCATGCGATTGATCCTGACTATCAGATTGGCTGCATGATCTGTGGTATTACTTATTATCCACTCACTTCTGATCCAAAAGATATTCTCTTTAACCGTTATAAATGGGAAAAGGGTATCTTCTATTGTGGAGATGTACAGTGTAAAGGTAAATATCCAACATATGCAAAACGCTTATGGAAGGAACATAATGTCGAATTAGATATCACAGAACAGGATTTAGTAGAATTAAAGAATGGTACTGTTGATCTTTATACATTCTCATATTATATGTCTCAGTCTATTACAACTCATAAGAATGAAGATACAGTAGGTGGTAATATGTCATTTGGTGTACGTAACCCTTACTTAACATATTCTGATTGGGGATGGGCATTAGATCCTGAGGGATTAAGATACTATCTTGAAGTCGTTTATGATCGTTATGAATTACCATTAATGGTTGTAGAAAATGGTTTAGGTGCCTTTGATACAGTAGAAGAAGATGGCTCTATTCATGATGATTATAGAATTGACTACTACCGTGCACATATTAAAGAAATGGACAAAGCGATTGAAGAAGGTATTGATTTAATCGGTTATACAACTTGGGGCTGTATTGACCTTGTTTCTGCAGGTACTGGAGAAATGAGAAAACGTTATGGCTTTATTTATGTAGATAAATATGATGATGGTACTGGTACAATGAAGAGAAGTAAGAAAGACTCTTTCTACTGGTATAAGAAAGTCATTGAATCGAATGGTGAAAATCTAGACTAATACAAAAGACCAGCGCACGCTGGTCTTTATTTACATGTCTTCTAAAATCTGTTTTACAAGCTTTACAAGTCTTTCTTCTGCACTATTCGCTGCTTCCATGACTTCTATATGATTTAATTCATTATTAGATAATCCTGCTGCTTTATTCGTTACTAATGAAATACCTAAAATCTTCATATCAGAATGTCTTGCAACAATAGCTTCAGGCACTGTAGACATACCTACCATATCTGCACCAAGTGTCTTGAAGGCTCTGATTTCTGCAGGTGTTTCAAATTGTGGTCCTTTAAAGAAACAATAAACGCCTTCTTTTACATCTACATTTACTTTCTTTGCGGATTCTAAGGCAAGACTACGTAATGTTGATGTATAAACATCAGTCATATCCTTGAAACGTGGTCCAAAGTCATCGAGATTAGGTCCTCTTAAAGGTGATGGCATCATGAATGATAAATGATCAGAAATAATCACAATCTGTCCTGGATTTAAATCTTCTCTTACACCACCGCAGGCATTAGTCACAATAAGGTTCTTGATACCTAAAGCACTAAATACACGAATAGGCATTGTGACTTTCTGCATATCATAGCCTTCATAGAAATGGAAACGACCTTTCATACAGGCAACAGTCTTACCACCAATTTCACCGATAATAAGTTTACCAGCATGTCCTGGTACAGTAGAAACAGGGAAATAAGGGATATCCTTATAATCAATTTCTACAGGTTCATTAATCACATCAGCAAGTGGTCCTAAACCAGAACCTAATACAATGGCAACATCAATAGGATTTTTATAACGTGACTGAATATAATCACGTGCAGCATAAATTTCATCAATATACATAAATATACCTCCATATCTATTATAGCCTATATCATTCGCAAATATCTTATAAAAATGATAAAATAAGCCTAATAAGGAGGGTGATACCATGCATTTAGAAGACTATCGTTTATTTGATACTAAAGTATTTAGAGATGTTGTACATGATTATATACATGTAGAATATATGCCTATCTGGAAGCTTATTAATACAAAAGAGTTTCAGCGTTTAAGGCGTATTAAACAGCTCGGAGGTACATCCATGGTATTTCCAAGTGCAGAACATTCACGTTTTGTGCATTCCTTAGGTGTTTATGAAATAACACGCCAAATGACAGAACTTGAACAAGTTAAAAAACACTTAACCGACTATGAACGATTGACTGTATTATGTGCTGCATTATTACATGATTTAGGACATGGTCCTTTCTCTCATTCATTTGAAGGAATCTTCCAATATAATCATGAAGAGATGACTACAGCGCTTATTAGAGGACATACAGAAGTCCATGAAGTCCTAACACAAATAGATCCTCATTTACCTGAAGATGTGGCAAGTATTATAGAAAAGAAAGCCGATAAGCCAATGTTAGTGCAGATGATTTCTAGTCAGGTGGATGCTGATCGTATGGATTACCTTCTACGTGATTCTTATAACTGTGGTGTGACTTATGGACAGTTTGATTTATCAAGAATATTACGTACTATGCGTATTGTAGATAATCGCATCGTCTTTAAATCATCCGGTGTACAAGCAATAGAAGATTATATTCTAGCTCGTTATTATATGTACTGGCAGGTGTATTATCATCCCGTATCTAGAAGTTATGAACAGGTGCTAGGGAGTGTTATGAAACGTGTAAAGGATCTTTATAAAGAAAACTATACCTTTAAATCTTCATTTCCACTTCTTATTCCTTTCTTAGAAGATAACTTTACACCTGAACAATTTGTGAAGCTGGATGAAACATCATTACTTTATTATATAAGATGCTTTATGGATGAAGAAGATACTATCCTTAAGGATTTATCGACTCGTTTATTAGAAAGAAAATTATTTAAATATCGTACACTTAAAGGTGATGAAGACTATGAAAATACACGAAAGATATGTATAGAAGAAGGATTAGATCCTCGCTATTATGTCACAAGTGATGCGATTATGAATCAGGTGCCTTATAAGCGTATGAAGGTCAGACATGCAAATGAAGTAGAGATTCTTAAAGAAGATGGAACAATCAGTTCTCTACCAGAAGAATCAGAAATTGTACAGGCTATATTATTAGGTAAAGCCAAACAAGATCAGAAGATCTTTTCTACAAGACAAGTGATTCGACGTTCTTCTTTTAGATATCAATATTTTAATAATTATATGGATGCTCAGGGAACACACTATATCCTTGAACAGACTTCTAAAGAATGGTCTCAAGAAGGATTGTTCTTAGAGTTCTATCAAGAAGATCACGTTATTGGATGTGCACATATTATTGATAATAGTGTGAAAAATATTGTATTACTTCCTGATGATCGTAGAGAATTCTATGAGAAAGAAGTATTAGGTGCCATAGAGGATTTCTTCAAGAAACAACATATCCATGTAGTGAAGATCGTTCCTTATTCACAATCTCTTGATTTTTACTTAGAAAATGGGTATCGTACAGAAGGTTACTATATAATTAAGGAGGTAGAATGATGAAAAAAAGAATTTCTTATGAATGTTTATTGGTGAATGGTCCAGTAAAAGAAAAAGTAAAATATAAAGAGGTTGGGGATCATTATGAAGCCAAAGGGATTCATTATATCTCTTTTGAAGTAGATGGAAAACCTATTCGTATTCAATATGATCAAAAACATGTTCATCTTGTGAATGATCAATCTGTATTACATTTTAATAAGGATATGCGTGTACCGAATAAATATACATTACCCTATGGTATTGTAGAACTTCATACAAATGTGGTTTCTTTAGAATATAGAGAAGGCACAATGAAGTTCATTTATGAGCTCTATGATCAAGAACATCTTGTAACAAAAGCTTATATGATGGTGCATTATTCTGATATAGATGAAGAAGGAATGCCTTCATGAAACATATAAAACGTTTTACAGCATTGTTTTTTGAATATCTTTATCGTTTTATGCAGTTCTTATTGAGTCCGTTTGTGATCTATATTGCGCTTATCTGCATTCAGGCTATTTATCTTCTATACTTTGCGTCAATACTCACAGACTTTAATGGTGTGGTTCGATTCTTATTTATCTCACTTTCCGCATTTATGATCTTTTATTTAATTAGTAAAGATGAGAATACAAACTATAAGATGACATGGATCTTCTTTATCATGCTGTTACCTAATGTGGGTGGGCTACTCTATCTTTTATTAGGTAATAAGAGACCTTCACGCTGGTTAAAGAAAAAGATTCAGCCAGAAGTACAATATTTCAATCAAACAAGACAACAAGATCCAGTTATTAGAAACCAGATTATTAATAAGAAGATTATTTCTTTAGATTATCTCAACAGACAATCATTCCCTATCTATAATCATACAGAATGTAAATATTATTCATTAAGTGATTATAACTACCAGGATATGATTAAAGATCTTCTACATGCAAAACATTTTATCTTTATGGAATACTTTATTGTGTCTAAAGGTCTTATGTTTGATACTATCATCGGTATTTTAAAACAGAAGGTCAAGGAAGGTGTCGATGTTCGTTTTATCTTTGATGACTTCGGTTCCTTTACAACTGTACCTCTTCACTTTGCGAAGAAACTAGAAGAAGCAGGTATTAAAACAGTGATGTTCAATCGTTTTATTCCAGTCTTCTCTTTAAGTCAGAACCACAGAGACCATCGTAAGATCTGTGTAATTGATGGTTATATTGGTTATTCTGGAGGGTTTAACTTAGCTGATGAGTATATCAACTGTAAAATGCGTTTTGGACATTGGAAGGATACAGGTATTCGTTTAGAAGGAGAAGCAGTATGGTCATTGACATCTATGTTCCTTTCCACATTCTATGCCTATCATAAGGAATATCATGGAGAAGATATAGAACAATTTAAACCCCATACCTACCATCCTGAATCATTTAAGAATACAGGTTATGTATTACCTTATGGAGATGATCCACTCGATGATGAAGGGGTAGGAGAATCTGTTTATTTAAATATGATTACACATGCATCTAGAAGTATCGATATTATGACACCTTACTTTATTATTGATGATGTCATGTTGAAGGCATTGTGCCTGGCTTCGAAGAATGGTGTTAAGATCAGATTATATGTCCCTCATGTACCAGATAAGAAACTTGTTTTTAGAGTCACACGCTCTTATTATTATGGTCTCATTCGTGCAGGTATTGAGGTGTATGAATACTTACCAGGTTTCTTACATGCAAAAGTCATGTTAGTAGATGGGAAAGCAGCGACAGTAGGGACAATTAATTTTGATTATCGTTCTCTTTATCTCCATTTTGAATGTAATGTCTTATTATATGAAGCAGAATGTTTATCTGCGATTAAGAGAGATTTTAGAGAGATGAATGAAATTTGTGCACCTGTAAAAATAGATGACAGCCGTCATTTTAAAGGACTCGTAGAAGGATTATTGAGATTATTCTCACCGCTATTATAAAATTCTTGACAGTCCAACATTTTGTGATACATTATTTAGAGTATGAAATAAAAAAGGAGGAATACAAGATGGCTGAAAATAAGCTTGAAAACTCACTAAAAATCGCCATTGGTCAGTCTGTTAATAAGTGCTTTGAAGCAGTAGATATCACCCCTGAAAATATCATGATTGAGATTCCTAAGGATTCTACTCATGGTGATTATTCTACGAACATTGCGATGCAGCTGACAAGAACACTCCATAAGAATCCTCGTGAAATTGCGACAGCCATTGTTGATTCACTTGATCAGGAAGCAGCACATGTAGAAAAAGTAGAAATTGCTGGTCCTGGTTTCATTAACTTCTTTATGAAAAATGATGCGCTTACTTCAGTAATTGCTGAAGTACTTTCAGAAAAGGATAATTATGGACAGACTCACTTCGGTGAAGGAAAGAAATATAACGTAGAATTCGTTTCTGCCAACCCTACAGGAGATTTACACTTAGGTCATGCAAAGGGTGCTGCAGTAGGTGATTCTATTTGCCGTATCATGACTAAAGCAGGTTATGATGTAACAAGAGAATATTATATTAATGATGCCGGTAAGCAGATCACTAACCTTGCATTATCTCTATACAGCCGTTATCTTGCATTATTTGATATTGAACGTCCAATTCCTGAAGATGGATATATGGGACAGGATGTCATTGACATTGCAAAGAGTATCAAGGAAAAAGAAGGAGATGCTTTAACTCAGTTAACTGAAGAAGAAGCCATTGCTTATTTCCGTAAGGTGGGTACTGAACATGAATTACAGAAGATTAAAGATATCTTAAAGGAATTCCGTGTATCATTTGATGTATGGTTCTCTGAAACTTCTTTATATGAAGGTAATAAGATTGAACCTGCAATCAATAAGTTAAAAGAAAAAGGCTATACATATGAACAGGATGGAGCCTTATGGTTTAGAACAACTGACTTCGGTGATGACAAGGACCGTGTTCTTATTAAAACGGATGGAAGCTATACATACTTCACACCAGATATCGCATATCACTTAAGTAAGTTGAATAGAGGCTATGATTATTTAGTTGACTTACTTGGTGCTGACCACCATGGTTATATCAACCGTATGAAAGCAGCTATCCAGGCTTTAGGTTATAATGCCGATCAGTTGAATATCGATATCTTACAGATGGTAAGAATGGTTGAAAACGGTGAAGTTGTTAAGATGAGTAAACGTACTGGTAACGCTGTTACTATTCGTGACCTTATTGATGATATTGGTGTAGATGCAACTCGTTATTTCTTTGTAGCGAAAGCAGCAAACACACCATTTGATTTTGACTTAGGTCTTGCAAAATCACAGTCAAATGAAAACCCTGTATACTATGCACAGTATGCACATGCAAGAATGTGTTCAATCATGAGATCAGCAGCAGAAAAGAATATTGAACCTGCAGATCACTTTGAATTGATTAATAACCCAAAAGAAATTGAATTATTAAAACACATTAATGAATTCAAAAACACAATCAATGATGCAGCTCGTACAAGAGCACCTCATAAGATTGCAAACTATATTCAGAGATTAGCTCAGTTATTCCATTCATTCTATGGTGACTGTCATGTAATCGATGAAGAAAACAAAGAATTATCATCTCAGCGTTTAGCACTTGTAGAAGCAACACGTATTACAATTGCGAACGCATTAAACTTAATTGGTGTCCATGCACCAGAAAAGATGTAGGAGGCTACTATGGATTACAGACAAGAGTCAATGGTTAATATCGCATTTGAAATTCTTACTAAATCAGCAGGAGCAATGAGTTTCTATGATATTTGGAAAGAAGTTGCTGAAAAGAAAGAATTCGATGAAGAACAGAAAGATGATAACGAATCATTATTCTATACAAATATGATCTTAGATGGTCGTATGATTACTATTGGTGAAAACAAATGGGATCTTAGAACAAGACATAGATTCGAAGAAGTGCATATCGATATGAATGATATCTACAATGAAGATGAATCAGAAGAAAGCACTGAAGAAGAAGACGAAGGCTTAGTTGAAGATAACTATGGTGAAGAATAAGGAGAAATCCTTATTCTTTTTTTGGGGAATTTTTTAAGGAGATGCATTATTAGGTGAGGAGGGATGAAAATGAAATATTTTCTATATTATGGTCTTATTGGAGATTGGATCGTATCACAATTTAAAACAGGTAGTGTGCTCAGAATCCTTATTGCCTTTTGTATCATTGTCCTAGGTGCAATTGTTTGTGATTGGATACTCACTGATTTGAAGAAGAAAGGAGAAAACTTACTCTATATCGGGGCAGTATGTGGATATGTCCTCATATATGGATTAATTATTTTGGGAGTATCATGTGTGTTCATTTTTATAATTCTTATGGTGGACGTATTAGGTGATGTACAAAAATATATATTCCCAGAAATGCTGGTAGAAACAAACAAAGATCTCAGAGAATTACTATGGGAAGAATTATTATTTTCAGATAAGGTGTTGCGTTGTCTAGATTATGATCATCAGAATCTGTACAAGTATGATTTAGATAGTATGTTTAATGATGATTCGTGTACAGTGGAAGAAGCAAAAGAACAAATAAAAAAATGGGATTTCTACCTAGACAATCCAATGGAAGGTAGTGAAAAATGGAAAGAACAGCATCTGGATGATTAAGTTTTTTCTCACTATATCTACGTTAAATCAACATACTTTTTATATGCTTATGCTTCATTTTTGTATTTTATTCTGAGCATTAAAAAAAGTTGAGATGAAAGGGTTTACCTTTACATAAATCCTTGTGAAATAGTTGATTTTAGTTAAGTGCTGGATTATAATACAAATAGAAATTATTTAAGGAGGAATGTCATATTATGGCAGTAAAAGTTGCAATTAATGGATTTGGCCGTATTGGTCGTTTAGCATTCAGACAGATGTTTGATGCAGAAGGTTATGAAGTAGTAGCTATCAACGATTTAACTTCACCTAAAATGTTAGCTTACTTATTAAAGTATGATTCTTCACAGGGTAAATATGCTCATGCTGATACAGTAGAAGCAGGAGAAGATTTCATCACAGTTAACGGTAAGAAGATCACTATCTATAAAGAACCAGATGCTTCTAAATTACCTTGGGGTGAATTAGACGTAGACGTAGTACTTGAATGTACTGGTTTCTACACTTCAAAAGCAAAAGCTGAAGCTCATATAGCTGCAGGTGCTAAGAAGGTTGTTATTTCAGCTCCAGCTGGAAGCGATCTTAAGACTATCGTATTCAACGTAAACAACGAAACATTAACAGCAGAAGATAAGGTTATCTCTGCAGCTTCTTGTACTACAAACTGCTTAGCTCCAATGGCTAATGCATTAAACAAGTTAGCAGAAATCCAGGGTGGTATCATGTTAACAGTTCATGGTTACACTGGTGACCAGATGCTTCTTGATGGACCACAGAGAAAAGGTAACTTAAGAAGATCTAGAGCTGCTGCAGTAAACATCGTACCAACATCTACTGGTGCTGCAAAAGCTATCGGTTTAGTTATCCCAGAATTAAATGGTAAATTAATCGGTTCTGCAGTACGTGTACCAGTTCCAACTGGATCAACTACAGTTTTAACAGCTGTTGTTAAGGGTACTGTTACTGTTGATGAAGTTAACGCTGCTATGAAGGCTGCTGCAACTGATTCATTCGGTTACAATGAAGACGAAATCGTATCTTCTGACATCGTTGGAATGACTTACGGTTCATTATTTGACGCAACTCAGACTATGGTTAACGCTTTACCTGATGGAAATAGTGAAGTTCAGGTTGTATCTTGGTACGACAATGAAAACTCATTCACTTCTAACATGGTTAAGACAATCAAGTATTTCTCAGAATTAGCTTAATCAGATCTGAATTAAATAATGGAAGATCCCTGTATAGGGATCTTTTCTTTTTGGTCAAGTTTCTACTCAAAACATCAATGTTATGATAAAATAATGGAACGAGGTGACTTGAACGTGGAACTAAATAAAAGAAAGAAAAGTTTATTAATCAAATATATAGTAATAGGGGTGCTATGTTTAGCCCTTGGTTTTGGTAGTGGTTATATAGTATTCCATAATAGTAATGCAAATGCGAATGAGAAAACAAATCTTACATTAGTCGATGAAGTGGTAGATTTATTAAATAATAACTGGTTAGATACAACAGATTCTAAAACATCTATTCAGGATCGTATGATTCAAGGGTTAGTAGATGGTCTGGGAGACTCACATTCCTCTTTTATGTCTTCTCAGGAAAATAAAGAATTTAATAGTGATATCAATGGCAGCTATAGTGGTATTGGTGTTTATTTCTCTCCAGTTCATAGTGGTGCTTTATTAACTGGTATTATAGAAGGAAGTAGTGCAGAAAAAGCAGGTCTTAAGGCAGGAGATATTATTACTGATGCTGATAATAAATCACTCACTGGTTTGACAAGTACAGAAATGCAGGAACATATTAAAGGAAATGAAGGGACAGAAGTTTCTTTGAAGGTAAAAAGACTTAAACAGACTTTGAATGTGAAAGCAGTACGTAAGAACTTCAGTTCTGATGTCACTTATTATGTAGGAACTAAAAATAATAAAACATATGGTTATGTGAATATTTCTACTTTTGGAGATACAACTGCACAGCATGTAGAAAAAGCTTTAAAAGAGTTTAAGAAACAGAATGTCTCAGATATTATTCTAGACTTAAGAGGGAATGGTGGGGGTTATATTACTGCCGCTAGAGATCTACTTTCTTTATTTAATGAGAAGGGTGAAACACTCTTTACTGTTAAGAATAAAAAGGGTCAGACTGAAACATATAAGGATAATACAAAGACGCATTATGCATTTTCTAATGGTTATATTTTAATGAATGGTGGAACAGCCAGTGCATCAGAATTATGTGCCGGTACATTTAAAGAAATACAGGGATATAAACTTATTGGACAGCAATCTTATGGTAAAGGGACTATCCAGGCACAGACGAACTTATCGGATGGTTCTGTATTGAAATATACTTATGCAAAGTGGTATACACCTAAGGGTGTGAATATTAATAAGAAGGGATGGACTCCTGATGTGACAGTAGAGGATCAGTCTCTCTTATCTGCTTATTTCACTTATTATAGTGATAAGTATTATGTGGATAATGTGAATAATTCTATTATTGTTATGGAAAGACTATTAGAAGTACTTGGTTATAATCCAGGTCGTACAGATGGTTATTTCTCACAGGGTGTAAGTGATGCACTTAAACGTTTTGAACAGGATCATGGTTTAACTGTAGATGGTGTATTAGAATATAGTGATCAGGAATGCATGGTGAGTGTACTTGCAGAAAGATTAAGTCATAAGGAATATGACAATGCATTACAGAAAGTACTTACTTTAATATAGAAAGAAGGGATTATATGTCTTACAAGCTTGTATCGAAATTTAAACCAATGGGAGATCAGCCAGAAGCCATTAAAGAACTTGTGAAAGGAATTTATGAAGGTAAAAAGACACAGGTCTTATTAGGTGGTACAGGGACTGGTAAGACATTTACCTTTGCGAATGTGATTGCACAGGTGAATAAACCGACTCTTGTACTATCACACAATAAAACATTAGCTGGACAGCTTTATAGCGAATTAAAGGAATTCTTTCCAGAAAACCGTGTCGAATACTTTATTTCAAACTTCGATTTCTATCAGCCAGAAGCCTATATTCCTAAGAGTGATACATATATTGATAAAGAATCACAAACAAATGAAGAAATAGAGATGCTGAGAGCGGCTGCTATGAATTCTTTATTAGAAAGAAAAGATACGATTGTTGTAGCCTCTGTGGCCGCTATTTATGGTTTAGGTAATCCACAGAGTTATCAGGAAATGATTTTCTCTTTACGTGTGGGTCAGGAAATTGATCGACGTGAGTTACTCACATTCTTAGTAGATAGACAATATACTAGAAATGATATGGACCAGGTCAAAGGTACTTTTAGAGTACGTGGTGATGTTATTGAAATAGTACCAGGTCATACTGAATCTTATATTATACGTATTGAATTATTTGGTGATGAAGTCGATCGTATTACAGAAGTTGATCCTTTGACGGGTCATGTTCAGGCCTCTTATAATACATATACGATTTATCCAGCGGAAGAATATATTACCAGCAGAGAAAAGATGCTTCATGCCTGTGATACGATTGAAGAAGAATTAAAAGACCGACTACAGTATTACCAGGATGCCGCAAAACCACTTGAGTATGAAAGAATCGATAACCGTACAAGACATGATATTGAAATGTTGAGAGAAGTAGGTATCTGTCCAGGTATTGAAAACTATTCACGTCATATTGATGGAAGAAAGCCAGGAGAAAGACCTTATTGTTTAATAGATTATTTCCCAGATGATTTCTTGCTTATTGTCGATGAATCTCATGTTATGCTTCCACAAATCAGAGGTATGTTTAATGGAGATAGAAGTCGTAAAGAAACATTAGTGGAATATGGTTTCCGTTTACCAAGTGCATTGGACAATAGACCACTTCGTTTTGAAGAGTTTGAAAAACTCATTCCCCAGGCAATATTTGTATCTGCTACACCAGGTGATTATGAGTTGGAAGGTGTACATGGTGAATATGTTGAACAGATTATTCGTCCGACAGGATTATTAGATCCTATTATTGAAGTACGTCCAATTGAAGATCAGATTGATGATATTATTAGTGAAATACAGTTACGTATAGAAAGAAATGAACGTGTACTTATTACGACTCTTACAAAGAGAATGGCTGAAGATTTAACTGATTATCTCAAGGAATTTGGTTTAAAGGTCGCTTATCTTCATTCAGAAACAAAAACATTAGAACGTACAGAAATATTAAGAGATTTACGTTTGGGTAAATATGATGTTTTGATTGGTATCAACTTATTAAGAGAAGGTTTAGACCTTCCAGAAGTCTCTCTTGTATGTATCTTAGATGCAGATAAGGAAGGTTTCTTAAGAAGTGAACGTTCGTTGATCCAGACAATTGGTCGTGCGGCAAGAAATGCGGATGGTCATGTTATTATGTATGCAGATCGTATCACTGATTCGATGCAGCGTGCCATTGATGAAACAAGTCGTCGTAGAGAAATACAGGAAGCTTATAATAAGGCTCATGGTATTACTCCAACCACAATTAAGAAAGAAATTAGAGAAGCTATCCATGGTCAGGAAGTCATTGATGAAGCACAGAAGCTTGTCAAGAAAGGCCGTAAAGCACCTAAGAAGGATAAGAAGGTTCTTCTTGAGGAATTAGAAAGACAGATGAAAGAAGCAGCGAAGGTACTTGACTTTGAACGTGCTATGGAACTTCGAGATATGATAGAGGAGATTAAAGATGGAAAGTAAATTTAGTCTCACACCTCTCGCATTAGATGTCTTTGAGGCAATTAAACAGGCAGGAGGACATGTATATCTAGTAGGAGGATGTGTACGTGATTTTCTATTAAAAAGAAGATCTAAAGATATTGATGTAGAAGTACATCACCTCTCTTTTGCGGCTTTAAAGGAAGTATTGTCATCTTTTGGAACAGTACAGGTCATGGGTGCTGCATTTGCGGTGGTTCATTTGTCTACTCTTGAAGGCTATGAATTCGCCTTACCAAGAATAGAAGAAAAAACAGGGCTCAAGCATCAGGACTTTAATGTGATTGTGGATCCTGATCTTCCTTTAGAAAAAGCTTGTGCAAGAAGAGATTTTACGATTAATAGTATGTTATATGATATAGAAACAGGAACAGTCATTGATTTCTATTCAGGACAGAAGGATTTAAAGAATGGTATTCTTCGTGCAACAAATGGGAATCATTTCTCAGAAGATCCATTACGTGTACTAAGAGGAGCGTCCTTCATGTCACGTTATGGCTTCAAGATGGATCCAGATACAAAAAATCTATGTCAATCTATCGTAGAAGAAGGGGGATTAGATACTCTCAGCACAGAACGTATTTATACAGAATACTGTAAGATATTGATGGGATTATATCCTTCACAGGGACTCAATTTCTTAAGAGACATTCATGGCCTTCCATTCTACTTACAGGACTTAGATACAACCCATCAAAGAACAGACTATCATCCAGAAGGCAGTGTCTGGAATCATACTATGCTGGTAACTGATTTAGCAGCATTATGTAAACATCATACAAGTGAACCGTTATGGTTTATGTGGAGTGCTTTATTACATGATATAGGTAAACCTCTTGTAACAACACCAGAAGGACATGCTTATGGTCATGCAGAAGAAGGTGCCGCCCTCTTTGATGAAAAGGTGGATCTGATTCTCTCTCATAAACAGAAAAGATATATTTATACTATGATTCAATATCATATGGTATTACCTACATTTTCTCGTAATCATGCAAGAAAGATTAAATTCTTACGCTTCTTAAAAGCCATTGATCAGAAGGCACCTTTAAAGGATCTTCTCTATCTTGCAAGATGTGATAAGTTAGGTAGAGGTATGGTTACAAGTGCTTCTATCAATGAATTGAATGTTTATGTAGAAGAAATGGTGTCTATGTGTGGAGACCATGCACCTGCAGCTATTGTGACAGGTAAAGATTTAATCAATGAAGGATTTGAGAATCATCAGGATTATTCTAAAATCCTTTCTCTAGCCTATGATTACCAATTACAGGGTTTAAATAAAGAAGTGATTATAAGGAGGTTGAAGAATGAAACAGGATGTCATTGCAGTGAGGGGTGCACGTGTCAATAACCTCAAAAATGTGAATATAGATATTCCTAAAAATAAACTTGTGATTATGACAGGTTTATCAGGAAGTGGGAAGACATCTCTTGCGTTTGATACAATCTATGCAGAAGGTCAGAGACGTTATGTAGAGTCATTGAATTCTTATGCAAGACAGTTCTTAGGTGGAATGGAAAAACCTGATGTGGATTCAATAGAAGGGTTATCACCCGCTATTGCGATTGATCAGAAAACAACATCGAATAATCCCCGTTCTACTGTTGGTACAGTAACAGAAATTTATGATTATTTACGTTTATTATATGCTCGTGTAGGACATGCTTATTGTCCTCATCATGGGATTAAGATAGAAGCCCAGACTTTAAAACAGATGGGTGATATTGTGGATACATATGATGATGGAGATAAGCTTCAGATTCTTGCACGTATGGCTATGAATCAAAAGGGAACACATAAAGATCTCTTTGATAAATTAAGAAAAGAAGGGTATGTCAGAGTCAAAGTAGATGGAAATATGTATACTCTTGATGAAGACATTACTCTAGAAAAAAATAAAAAGCATACCATCGATGTCATTGTCGATCGTATTAAGAAAAAAGAAGGCTATCGTACACGTCTCATTGAATCCTTAGAAACAGCTTTAAAACTAACCGATGGTGAAGCATTAGTAGAAAACCTTACACAGGGAACTGAAAAGCTTTTCTCTTCTAATTATGCTTGTCCTATTTGTGGTTTCTCTGTTCCTAAGCTAGAACCACGTTTATTCTCTTTTAATAACCCATTAGGTGCTTGTCCTGATTGTAAAGGTTTAGGTATTAAGGAAGAAGTGGATCTAGACTTATTAGTACCTGACTGGAACTTGAGTATTAATGAGGGTGGTATTCGTTATTTTAAGACAGCGGTAGGGACTGATCGTATTGAGTGGCAGAGATTCTTAAAACTATGCGAATATTATCATATTGATTTAGATAAGCCTTTAAAGGATTTTGATGAAGAAGAAAGAGATATTATATTTACTGGTTCTCATGAACCTATTACTTATACAATTGTCTCTTCTTCGGGTAATGTTTCTCGTACAACAAACTATATTGAAGGTGTCGTTACACTTATTCAAAGACGTTATGAAGAAACATCTTCTAAATGGTCTAAAGAATGGTATGCGTCATTTATGGCTGAACATACCTGTCCAACATGTCATGGTGCAAGACTGAATGAAATGGTTTTAAGTGTACAAGTTGGTGGGTTGAATATTATTGAATTTACTAATCTTTCTATTGAGAAAGCTTTAGAATTTGTGGAAAATCTTAAACTATCAGAAATGGAAGAAAAGATTGCCCATTTGATCTTAAAAGAAATTCATGACAGACTTACATTCTTGAATGAAGTAGGATTAGGCTATTTAACACTTTCTAGACGAGCAGGAGGCCTGTCTGGTGGTGAAGCTCAGCGTATTCGTCTAGCAACTCAAATTGGTTCACGCTTAACGGGTGTTCTTTATGTATTAGATGAACCTTCTATTGGGCTTCATCAAAGAGACAATGAGAAACTCATTCATACACTACAGGAAATGCGTGATCTAGGAAATAGTGTGCTTGTCGTAGAACATGATGAAGACACAATGCGTGCTTCTGATTATATTGTGGATATTGGTCCTGGTGCAGGTATTCATGGTGGACAGGTGATTGCCTATGGTACACCTGAAGAAGTAGCGGCCAATGAAAATTCTATTACGGGTGATTATTTATCTGGCAGAAAGAAGATGGATGTACCAAAAACAAGACATAAAGGAAATGGTCTTTATTTAGAAGTACGTGGGGCTAAGGAACATAACCTGAAGAATATTAATGTGAAGTTTCCGCTTGGTAAGTTTATTGCGGTAACAGGTGTATCTGGTTCAGGTAAGTCTACATTAGTGAATGATATTTTATGTAAAGCACTACGTGCTAAGATTTATCGTTCACGTGAATTACCAGGTAAACATAAAGAAATACGTGGTATAGAGAATATTGATAAAGTTATTGAAGTATCACAGGAACCAATTGGTCGTACACCACGTTCTAATCCTGTGACTTATACAGGTGTCTTTGATGATATTCGTGATTTATTTGCGAAAACACCAGAAGCTAAAATACGTGGATATGATAAAGGACGTTTCTCATTTAATGTGAAGGGTGGACGTTGTGAAGCATGTCAAGGAGATGGTGTAAAACGTATCTCTATGAACTTCCTTCCAGATGTTTATGTACCTTGTGAAGAATGTCATGGACATCGTTATAATGAAGAAACATTACAGGTGACTTATAAGGATAAGAACATCTATGATGTATTAGAAATGACTGTAGAAGAATCACTTACTTTCTTTGAAAATCTTCCTCGTATTTATACTAAACTTAAAGCACTTTATGATGTGGGTCTTGGTTATATTAAACTTGGCCAAAGTGCGACAACACTTTCTGGTGGTGAAGCACAAAGAGTGAAGCTAGCTTCTGAGTTACAAAAACGTTCAACAGGTAAAACACTCTATATTCTTGATGAACCAACAACAGGATTACATAGTGATGATGTGAATAGATTGATTGCTGTATTACAGAAGATTGTGGATAATGGTGATACAGTCTTAGTTATTGAACATAATTTAGATGTGATTAAGGTCGCAGATCACATCATCGATTTAGGATTGGAAGGCGGCGACAATGGTGGTACAATAGTCGTGGAAGGCACCCCTGAAAAGGTGGCAAAGTGTGAAAAGAGCCATACAGGACGCTTTCTTAAGAACCTATTGTAAGGAGGTATTTTATGGGAAAGTCCGTAAAACTAAAAGACTTGATGAATAATCCAGCCTATAAACGTGTATCTGGAGATGAAGAATCTTTAGAAAGAGAAGTATTTGTTGCAGAAATCAATCGTCCTGGATTTGAACTTGCAGGTTTCTTTAAACATAGTGATTTTAGAAGAATTATTCTATTAGGTGATAAAGAAAATATATTTATTAGAGAAATGACAAAAGAGAGTCAGCTAGCATGCTTCTCTAAACTTGTGAATGATGAAACACCTTGTATTATTATTGCGAAGGGATATGAAGCACCAGAGATTCTAAAAAATATTGCATGTAAGAGAAACTTCCCAATCTTTGAAACAGAAATGGCAACAGGAAGAGTATCTATTAACTTAATGGGTAAGTTAGACGAACTCTTAGCACCAGAAACACAGATTCATGGTGTATTCTTAAATATTTATGGTAAAGGTGTCATTATCAAAGGGGATAGTGGTATTGGTAAATCCGAAATCGCCCTTGAACTTATTAAGAGAGGACATCAGCTGATTGCGGATGATGCCGTAGAACTTTACCATATTGGTCAGTCTATTATTGGGAAAGCACCCACTGTCTTAAAGAACTTACTAGAAATCCGTGGTATTGGTGTTATTGATGCCTCTAAGATGTTTGGGGCTGCCAGTGTTCTTCCAAAAGAAAAGGTAGACCTTATTATTCAGTTAGAAAGATGGTTACCATCTCGTGAATATAGACGTATTGGAGTAGAAGAAGATGATGTAACTGAAGATATTCTTTCAGTTCCTATTCCTAAGATCGTTGTACCAGTGACTGGCGGACGTTCTATGTCAGTTATTATTGAAGCAGCTGTTATGAATATGCAGCTTAAGGATTCTGGATTTGATTCAAGTAAAGAATTCGTGAATAGAATCCTTGAAAACATTAAAAGTAAGCAGGTGTAAGTTATGCAATTCTTTCCAGAATATAATATATTTCTTAAAATCGGTGGTCTGCAGATTCATATGTATGCAGTATGTATCATTATTGGTGCATTTATTGCCTATCTGCTAGGTCAGTATAATTTTAAGAAATTAGGCTATAGTTCTGAAATTTTATCCGATTACTTCTTTGGAGTACTCATGACAGGGATCATTGGTGCCCGTATCTGGTATGTCATCTTCATGTGGAAAGAACTCTATGCATCTCATCCTGAAGAAATTATTGCGATATGGCATGGTGGACTTGCGATACAGGGTGGAATCATAGCCGCACTCATTTATAGCTATTACTTCTTTAAAAAGAAGGATATCCCTTTCTTTGTGGCAGGAGATGCAATTATGCCAGGTGTATTGATTGCGCAGGCTTGTGGTCGCTGGGGAAACTTCTTTAATCATGAAGCATTTGGTTCAGCGGTTTCATTAAACTTTCTCAAGTTATTACATCTTCCTCAATTTATCATCAACAATATGTATATTGAGGGGGCTTATCATCATCCTACATTTCTTTATGAATCAGTAGGGAACTTGATTGTATTTCTTGTGATTATTCTTGTAGTTAAGAAGAAAGCACAATGTACAGGTGAACAGTTCTTCTCTTATTTTATCGGTTATGGTATTGTGAGATTCTTTGTGGAAGGATTACGTACAGACTCACTTATGTTAGGTCCTATCCGTATGGCCCAACTCACATCTATAGTATTTATTATTGCGGGTGTGGCTGGTATATATTACTTAAGAAACTATCAAAAGCGAAAGTCCTAAAGTGAAAAGTTAATAAGATAATTGTAATCAATAACGTCGGAATGGGATTTTGATATCCAGTTCTGGCGTTTTTTGATTTAATGGGGGGTTGTGAGTGCAGCATGTTTCAGCGTATTACTTAAAAATGTGCATTTGCACAAAAAATAGGAATGAATATTGGGCGATTATATACAGGCAGAAAAAAATTAAATAATGAATATGTGTAAGACTTTTTCTTCACATTAAGTTAATGTATCATATATATGATAGTTAAGAGGTGTAAAAGATGGATAAAAGAATTGAAAATCATATCATCCAACAATATTATGACAATCAAAGTCTCTATCGTTCATTAAAACATGATATTACAGATATTATTGAAAATATCATTACAAAGAATAATATAAAGATTTCTAATTTTGCGATACGTATTAAAACAGAAGATGCATTAAGACGTAAGATCTGTTTAAAACATAAGTACAAGGATGTGAATGATATTACAGATATCGTTGCATGCCGTATTATTACATTGTTTGAATCAGATATTGATGTCATTTATAAGTTGATTAAACAGAACTTTGATATTGTGGAATACAATGATAAGAGAAAGAAGAACTATGATGACCGTATTGATTTCGGTTATAACTCTCTTCATTTATTAGTTAAATATAATGAAGCGAGACTGAATATGATAGAGTATTCAGATTATCGTCATATTGTCTTTGAAATACAGATTAGAACTATTCTCCAGCATTCTTGGGCTGAAGTAGAACATGGTCTAGGTTATAAGTCACAATATGAAATTCCTAAGGATATTCGTAGAAGACTCACAAGACTCAGTGCGACTCTAGAAATACTAGATGAAGAATTTGTGAATATAAGAGATGATATAGAAGAATACAATAGGGGTATTGATCATATAGAGAAGGTATTAAAGACAGACTTGAACTATAACTCTCTCATGACTTATTACCATGATTCTCCTATTATGAGTGAATTAACACAGATCATCTGTGAACAGTTCAATGTATCAATTAAAGAAGAACCTTATATTATATCTGAATTAAGAGTTGTAAAAAGATTCCATAATCTAGGCTATATGTATGTTCATGAACTCGATGAATTCATTATAGAAAATAGAGATAACATCGTAAACTTTGCACAGTCAAAGCTCCGTTTCCTAGAAAAGAATAAGTATTTCAACCCTTATGATATCTTTGTCTGGGTATCACTGATCATGTTGTTGAATCAAGGTGTGGATGATCCTGAAAATATCATCAGTAATGAAATGTTCAGCATTCCTAATAAGAATGAAATAGATAAAGGAATTAATTAATATGTATCATATTTTGACACATTTATGATTGATTCATGTATAATTATATTAACGCTTTTAAATTAAAAAGAAAGAAGGTAAATAATATGGGATTTTTAGAAGGTAAGACTGTCATTGTGACTGGTGGTGGGCGTGCTGTACTTGAAGATGGTACATGTGGTTCAATTGGTTATGGTATCGTTACAGCATTTGCGAAAGAAGGCGCAAATATTGTCATTACTGGACGTAACTTAAAGAAACTAGAAGATGCAAAAGAAGAAATTGAAAGACTTTATAATGTAGAAGTTCTACCAGTACAGGCTGATGTGAATGCAGGTGCTGATAATGAAGCAGTAGTAAAAGCAGTTGTTGAAAAGGCAATTGAAAAATTCGGTCATATTGATGCATTAGTCAATAATGCACAGGCGAGTGCATCTGGTGTATCTCTTGCAGAACATACTACAGAACAGTTTGATTTAGCTATGTATTCAGGATTATATGCAGCATTCTATTATATGAAAGCATGTTATCCATACTTAAAAGAAACAAAAGGTTCAGTCATCAACTTTGCATCGGGTGCTGGATTATTCGGAAACAAAGGTCAGTGCTCTTATGCTGCTGCAAAAGAAGGTATCCGTGGTTTAACACGTGTTGCTGCGACTGAATGGGCTGCAGATGGTATCAACGTAAACGTTGTATGCCCACTTGCTTGGACTGCACAGCTTGAAAAGTTTGAAAAAGCTTATCCAGAAGCTTTCAAGGCCAATGTTCATACACCACCTATGGGACATTTTGGTGACAATGAAAAAGAAATCGGACGTGTTGTTGTACAATTAACTTCTCCAGACTTCAAATATATGACTGGTGAAACAATCACTCTTGAAGGTGGATTAGGAATGAGACCATAAGGAAACGCAATGCGTTTCCTTTTTTCAAAGGAGTAATACTATGATTTATTATTTTAGTGGAACAGGAAATAGCCATTATGTAGCAGAAGTACTTTCAAAGTCCTTACAAGATACTATGCAATCTATTGAATCAGCTCAAAGCATTAAACAGGATGAAATAATAGGTATTGTCACACCTGTTTATTTCTTTGGTTTACCTGATATTGTGAAGGATTTCTTAGAAAGACTCTCTGTTTCTCCTAAGTCTTATTTTTATCTTGTCGTGACTTATGGTGGTAAACCAGGGAATATAGGTAAAGAAGCGAATAGTATCATGCAGAAGAAAGGCACAGGCTTTTATGCGATGTATGGTGTGAAAATGGTGGATACGTATATTCCTATGTATGATGCATCTAAAAATGAAAAGGTAGAATCTCAAATATCTCCTCAAATAGAAGAAATCATTACTACAATCAAGGAAAGAAGAATAGGGGACTACTTGAAAGGAACAGTACCAGTTCTTATTAATAAGGCCTGTTCGTTTCAATATAAGCAGATAAGAAAAACAAACAACTTAACCATTGATGAATCCTGTATTCATTGTGGCTTATGTGCGAAAGAATGTCCTGAACAGGCGATAGAAATCAAAGACCATGTGACATTTAGAAAAGAACAGTGTATGATGTGTTTAAGATGTTTACATCATTGTCCTGTGAATGCAATCAGATTTAAAAATAAGGACAAAGGACAATACAGGAGGTTACTATGATCAAAGAAGATATTCTAATCAAGAATACAACAAGAGAACAGAGAGAACAAATTGTGAATGATGCCTTAGGTATAGTAGATGGTTTATGTGATGGTTGTTCACAGGGAATCATTTCTATGTATGATGCGTATATTGATGGCTTAAAAGAACTAGATGAAATCAACAGAGAATTCAATGCCCACTATGAAGTAGATGATAAACGTGGTGGCAATAGAGGCGGCTGTTCAATGATGTAAGAAGTAAGAGTGATCTTACTTCTTTTTTTACATGAAAAAAGAACTTCTTTCGAAGTTCTTATCCCCATACCTCTTCGGCAATTTCTTTGACTAATTTTAATTTAGCCCACTGCTGTTCTTCAGTGAGTTTATTACCAATCGCACATGATGCGAATCCACATTGTGGACTTAAATAGAGTCTATCTAATGGAATAAACTTAGCTGCTTCATGAATTCTCTTGATTACTGTTTCCTTATCTTCTAATTCAGGTGTTTTAGTTGTAATCAAACCTAATACAACCTTCTTATCTTCTGATACCTTTGCGAGAGGTGCAAATCCTCCAGATCTTTCATCATCATATTCTAGATATAAAGCATCGACATTTTCTTTCGCAAATACATAATCAGCGACAGAATTATAAGGACCTTTCGCAAAGAATGTAGAATGGTAATTACCACGACAGATATGTGATGTAATCACCATGTCTTCTGGTTTATTTTCTAATGCAAGGTTATTGACTGCAAGTAATTCAGCCTTTACTTCTTCTAAATCAAGTCCTAAAGATTCATATCTCTGTTTTGCAGCATCTCCTACAATCGCACCCCAAGTACAGTCATCTAACTGTAGATTACGGCATCCTGCATCATAGAACTGTTTAATGACGTCCTGATAAGCCACACCAATATCATGAATCAATTCTTCATTTGTAGTATAGAACTTTCTTGTAGTTTCAAAGTTAGCAGGTACAATCATCTGCTGGAAAGTCTGTGCAGGGGCTGGAATAGTATACTTAGCCACTGTATTTTCATCTTCGAACTGTTTTAAGAACTTAAAGTGTTCCACAAAAGGATGTGCTTTTGCCTTAATCTTACCTACAAGATAAGTATCATCCAATACTGCAAGTTCTGTATTAAATCTCACACCATTACCAGTATTCTTATGTTCAACACCCTCAAATCCCCACATGAAATCTAAATGCCAGAATGTTCTTCTGAATTCTCCATCAGTGATCACATGGTATCCTAATTCCTTCTGTTTCTTAACTACTTTTACAACTTCTTCATCTACAATATGATCATAATCTTCCTGAGATAACTTTCCGTTATCTAATGCTTCCTTAGCATCCTTAAGAGCCTGTGGTCTTAAAAAACTTCCTACAAAATCATATCTAAAAGGTACATTTCCCATTTCTTATTCCTCCTTGGTTAGTGATTGTATTATAACAACCACTCTCATCATTGGGAAATACATATAATATGCAGTTATATATAGTCTAAAACTATATTAATCTTCGTACTCCACTATCAGCTTATCTTTATTACTCTTAATAGTCTTATATAAGTCAGAAGGAATCTCCCATACTCCATTATAAGGTTCTTCTATATAAGTCTTTCCATTTCTTTCATATGTAAATCCATATTTTGTCAGTTGTAACTGACAAAATAGAGAAAATAACCAAAAATGTAAGTTGTAACTGAAAAGATGATGACCAAACGAGTCATCATCCTTTCTTACTTTTCATCAACTAACTGGAATTCTTTTAGTTACTTATTTTTTTGATTGTGACGTTTCTTATTCCAAAGTGAACCTACCAACATACCGATTGCAGAGATTATTGATCCAGCTACAATCATTCCTAACTCAGGGGAATTCAGTTTATTAACAGCAATGTTGTTTGCTATTTTGAATGTACCATATTCAGCAAGCATATACATTACGCCAAAGAAAAGAGTGAATGCCCATTTTCCTTTTCCCCAAAAGTTATTTTTACCAATAACAACGGATACAATAAATGTAGTTACAGGAAGAATAAGCCAAAGGAACATCAAGCTGTAACCCATAGCATCATTTCCACTTGTAAAAAACCAGAATACTATCATTGAATATGCCCAAATCAAAAGATAAGAGAGAATCGTAACAATCTTGTTTCTGTTGGTATTGCTTTTCACAACATTCGTACTTTCTTCAAGATAATCATAATAGTTTTTCATTTTTTCTTCTCCCTTCAATAAATAGTCAAGAGAGACATCGTAGCATTCGCTCATTTTAATGACGCTGATGATATCTGGATAGGATTTTTCGTTTTCCCAATTTGAGATTGTCTGGCGACTCACACCCAATAATTCGGCAACCTGTTCTTGCGTCAGCTTTTTTTCAATTCGTGCTGCTTTGATTTTGCTTCCAATATCAAGTTCCATGCCACTCTACCTCCTTGCACTTTTATTGTAGGAAAAACACCCATTATTGTCTATCAAATAGCTTTGACATCATTTATTATGCATGTCAAAATTCTTTTACATCTGCTAAATCAAGCATTACTGCCTTTTTCCAGTCATTACTTTTCATCAACCACCTGGAAGATATAGAATTTCAAGTAATAGCTATTCTCATCACCATTCCACAAAATAGGATGATCTGCAGCCTGTGTTCTAAATTCTACCTGTCTTAATCTCTTATGTACAAGCTTTGCAGCCTGTCCAATAGTTTTAGTAAATGTATCATAGTCCATAAAATGAGAACATGAACATGTAGCCAGATATCCACCATCTTTTACTAGTTTCATACCTCTCATATTAATCTCGCGATAGCCTTTAATCGCATTCTTAATAGATGCACGAGACTTTGTGAAAGCAGGGGGATCTAATATAACCATATCAAATAACTCTCCCTGAGCCTCTAATTCTGGCAAGAAATCAAATACATCATGACACTCAAACTTAACAGTATCTTCTAAACCATTAAACTTAGAATTCTCATTCGCAAGATCTACCGCAAACTGAGATGCATCCACACCTAAAACACTTTGAGCACCCGCAATACCGGCATTCAATGCAAAAGTGCCAATATAAGTAAAACAGTCTAATACTTTTGCATCTTTACATAACTTCTGTATTGCAAGTCTATTATATTTCTGATCAAGGAAGAAACCAGTCTTCTGTCCTTCTGCAACATCTATATGATACTTAACACCATTCTCTACAATATCAATATGAGGATCAAAAGGTTCACCAATAAACCCTTTGACTCTTTCCATACCTTCCTTAGTACGTTCCTTGGCATCACTACGTTCATAGACACCTCTAATAGTAATGCCATCCTGTAGTAGAATATCTTTCATAAGTTCTACAATCTCTTCCTTAAAGGCATCAATACCTAATGCAAGAGACTGTACAACTAATACATCTTCAAACTTATCAATCACTAGACCTGGTAAGAAATCAGCATCTCCAAACACAATACGACAGCTAGAAGTATCCACTGTCTTTTTACGGTAATCCCAGGCATTCTGTAATCTCATACGTAAGAAATCAGAATCAATCTCTTGATTAATATTTCTAGTCATTAAACGAATTCTAATCTTAGAATTCTGGTTAATATAACCTCTACCTAATGGATACTCATTATGGGCATATACATCTACAATATCACCATTTTTGAAATGTCCATGTATCTCTTTTATTTCATTGTCATAAATCCATAAACCGCCTGCATTAATCGTACGGCCTTCACCCTTTTTTAATAGTACTTTTGTTTTCATATTTGAACCTCTCTTGGTCATTATTATACATTTGATAGGACAGTTGTGCTACAATATTAACAATTCAAGGAGGAAAAAATAAGATGAGTTTTAAGGATTCTAAAGTAGTTATTGTCGGTTTAGGTAATGTAGGTGCTACTACTGCCTATTCAATTATTAACCAGGGACTTTGTGAAGAAATCGTATTAATTGATATTAATAAAGAAAAAGCATATGGTGAAGCATTAGATATGCAGCAGTCAGTTTACTTCATGAATAGAAATATTAAAGTAAAAGCAGGGGATTATTCTGATTGTAAGGATGCAGATGTAGTGATTATTACAGCATCAGCACCAATGCCTAAAGATTCTCATGACCGTTTACAGATGTTAGCACCAAGTATTAAGATTATTAAGTCTATTGTGGGTTCTACAATGGCGTCTGGCTTTAATGGTATCTTTATTGTCGTATCTAACCCAGTAGATATTATGAGTTATATTACTTGGAAGGAATCAGGTTTACCAAAGAACCAGGTTATTGGTAGTGGTACAACTCTTGATAGTGCAAGATTATCTTGTCGTTTAGCTGATATGTATCATTTAGATGCAAAGAGTGTATCAGCTTATGTATGTGGTGAACATGGTGATTCAGAAATGGTCACATGGTCTAGTGCAACTATTGGTGGTAAGAGTGTAGAAGATGTATTAAAAGATAATGCAGAACGTACTAAGGATGCCACTAAGGAAACATTAAGACATGCTGTTATTGAAGATGGATGGCAGATCTTTAACCGTAAAGGTAATACATGTTATGGTATTGCGGCAGCAACTACCGCAATTGTGAAATCTATTCTCTTTAATGAAAATAGAATTTATCCAGTATCTGTTCATTTAGATGGTAAGTATGGTATGAATGATATCTTCTTAAGTGTTCCTACTATTATTGATAAGACAGGAGCTAAAGAAATAGTAGAAATAAATATGAAAGAAGATGAGCAGAAAGCACTCGAGGAATCATATAAAGTTCTGAAAGATTTCTGTCAACAGTTAGACTAAGAGAGGGTAAACCTCTCTTTTTATGTTAGAATGAATTCATGGAGGATTTGATATGATTAAGATTGCATTTTTTGATATTGATGGAACTTTAAGCAATATGGAAACACGCAGTGTTTCTGATATTACTATAGAAACATTACAGAGATTACAGGCTAATAATATAAAGGTATGTATTGCGACAGGAAGACATCCTTTAAGTGTACCTACTTTTGAAGGAGTAACTTTTGATGCCATACTTTCTTTTAATGGGTCTTATTGTTTTGATAAGGAAGGACATGTTTTGTATAGTCATCCGATCCCACATGAGGATGTATTAAGAATTATAGAGAATGCTTCTTCTATTAATAGATTTGTTTCACTTGCAAGTAAAAAAGACAGTAAAGCCAATGGAACAGATCAAGACTTAGATGATTATTATGCATTCTCTAAACAGAAGGTGAATGTAGCAGAAGACTTTGATAGTTTTGTGAATGAAGATATTTATCAGATCATGTGTGGTGGATATGAGAATGAATATGATGCATTAATGAAGAATGTAGAGGGTGCACAAATTACAGCATGGTGGAATAGGGCAGTAGATATTATTCCAGCAGGTGGTGGAAAGGGTAATGGTATACATAAGGTATTAGAGTATTATCATTTTACACCAGAGGAAGCTATCGCTTTTGGAGATGGTACGAATGATATTGAAATGTTGGAAGCAGTGGGTACAGGAGTCGCAATGGGTAATGCGACTGATAATGTGAAGGCTATTGCGGATGATATCTGCTTATCTGTATCAGAAGATGGGGTCTATCACTACTGCTTAGATCATAAGCTTATTTAAAGATGGGAAACCATCTTTTTTAAGTATAAGAAAACACAGAACGGATGTTCTGTGTTAAGAATGGTTTGGTTTATTTGGCTGGTCATTAATAGCATAACCATAGTGTTGATAAGTATTGCCGTCTGTAGATTTCCATGTAGCTTCATAGCCTTGCACACTTTGCTCATATATTTCAGAAATTTTAATGTCTGTGGCAGATACTTGTTTACCAGTTTCATAGAATTTGTCAGTGTTTTAATCATAACTTGATCCACATGCACATGGTCTACCATGAAGCAATTTGGCTGGAGTTACTTCTATTGTAGCCCAGTTAAATTTTTTTCCTTTAAAAGTTGTGTCTTTATAATACGTACCTTTTCCATCTCCAGCTACTTTACAATATAAAGAATAACAAGCATTTACACTATTTGCGATATTCTGGTTAGATGCAAAATATTTTTCAATTGCGGAAGGTTTAATCCAAGTTCTCATACTATATACTCTTCTTATAATTATTAAATAGCCAAAGAAATATGAACTTAATGACAAATGGTCAATTTCATTGGTATGTAAGAATATTAAAAAGAATGATATACGTGCTTATATAATGCATTTGGTGAATTGATAACATCTATATATAATATTTGTGTTAAATAAATGCCGTTTTAGCATTGTGTATCTACGCATATGTTAAACAATAAAGTTATAAATAAAAACATAATAAAAAACACAGAACGAATTGTTCTGTGTTAGATGTTTATGAGTGGTTAGGACGACTTGCGTCTGCAACTTGAATGACACCTTTATGATTCCATCTTCTTTTTCCGTCTGAAGTCTTAGTGTACCAGTAGACAACGTCTCCAGGGCTTACTTTATTATCTGTGCCAAGCTCAATTGTATCAATTTTACCATTTATCCATCCAAGATCACTACTGTGTTCCTGTATGGAACTTCCTTGCACCATGCCATCAGTTAGTACTCTGTTTGAGTTTGCATCTGAACAGTTACCAGTCCCGTCTTTTTCATGCCATACTCGTCCAAATTCCCTCCCCGACCATTGAGGACCGTTAGAATAGTCGTAAGAATTGTTGCCATTTGGTCTTCCTACTTCACAAGCAATTTTATAACAAGCAATAACACTGTTTGCGATGTTTTCGTTTGAAACGAAACATTCTTCAATGATCATTGGTCTAACCCATGTTCTCATAATTAAAATCCCCCTTTGTAAATTTATAATAACTTAATATTTTTGATTTCTTTTTTATAATACCACTACTAAAATTAAAATTCTGTAGATTTAAAGAGAATTTATGCTCTAAAATGTCTTTTTGTGAAATTTCATAAATGAACTCTAAGTAAGTACATGAATATTATGTAGTTATTTTACATGTATATTTTTGTATACCTAATTAAAAGTATATATATGTAATGAATTGCAAGCTCATATAAAAAAACACAGAACAATTTGTTCTGTGTTAAGAGCCTTATGAATGGTTAGGTCTGTTTGCATCAATTTGAGTGATCACTAATCTACCTGTATGAGTATATTCGATTCCTTTACTTAGATCCTTACTCTTCCAAGTAACATTGTAATAAGTTCCTTTTGCAGGAGTATATCCTGTAATGCTATAAATAGGACGACTAGTATCAGTTACACCATTGTTTTTTTCATAACCTGAACCTGTTGCGCCAGCAAATGAAATATCTGCATCATTACCACAAATACCATGTAACTTACCTTCACTGTCTGTATACCATCCTGATTGTTGGCCGTTATAATCATCAAATTCTTTTTGACCATTTGTACTACCATTACCAGGATATTGGCATTGAATCTTACCTACAATGCAGGCACTCACTGCTACATTTTGATTTGCAGCTAAATTTTCTTCATAAACTGAAGGTCTTACCCATTTTCTCATAATAAATTCCTCCTCCGGACATAATTGCTATTTGATATAAAATTATATTTATTAGCTTTTCCTTTTTATCACTTTTCTAGATTATAACATCTACTCTTTAAAAAATATAGATTTCTAGTCAAATTTTAATGCTAAAATGTGTCATTTGAGCGAATACACAACGCTTACAATACGAATATACTAAAATAAGGCAGAAATATTTCTTTATGTGCTATGCATGATCTATCTTCCATACTGGAATTATCCGTAACCACTTTAATCATAAATATAGTAAATCTCTTAAAAAGGTTGTATAATAATATATAACATGAATTGTAAAGGAGAAATGAAACATGCCATATTTAGCATTACGTACAAACAAGACATTGACTCTTTCTCAGGAAGTTGAATTAAAAACTACTGTAGGAAAGTTAATTACAATGTTTCCTGGTGAATCAGTAGATACATTCATGATTCATATTGAAGATAATCAGCTCATTTATTTTAAAGGCCAGGAAGCAAATTGTATGATGATCACATTATACTTAAAAGGTCATTATACAGATGAACAGAAGGAACAGTTTGTAGCTGAACTCACTAAAGCATTAGTAAAAATCACTAAGATTCCAGCTTCTAATCAGTATGTTACTATATCTGAATTTGAAAAATGGGGTCATGGTGGTGTATACGAATAAGATTTTGCATTGCAAAATCTTATTTTTTTTGTTTAAAAACAGGTGGTTAGAATAAAAAATACAAAAAAACCCGAATTGCAAGCAGAAACTGGAAATAAGA
>ULTB01005220.1_pt1 | contig 29930 bp, 20 predicted proteins | sample 1957251 | NCBI WGS metagenome assembly ULTB01 (sample SAMEA4835724, study PRJEB28245) | human gut metagenome | biome: gut microbiome; material: fecal sample | place: Denmark | collected 2008
GCCCACAGGTGGCTGGCGAGAAGGCAAGGATAGCCATAATACGGAGGACACTCTGGGGAACGGTTGAAAAGGCGCAGCTCGTATGAGTACATCAGGTAGTTTATCCTGTGACGCCCTTCACCGATGTCACGTCTTCGGCCATAACAGGCCACGGTCACGTCAGCGGGGAACTTAGTGGATGCCTGAAGGACATGGCTCTCCATCACTATCATTAAATTGTACTCTTTGCCGTATTCGGGTCTGTACTCGCATTGCCAAAGGCCATCACCGACATAGTGAAACTTTCCGGCCCCGGCATAGCCGCACCTTAGAATAACCTCCGCGTCTTCGACCGGACGGCGGGCACCGTCCATCGAGGTCGGAGTGTAGTACATCTCCAATGTCTGGACGTCTTCCTCCGTCAGTATGCAGTTCACCACCACCTGAGGTTCTTCGCCAGCATCAAGGTCTATCGGCTCTACACAGGACACTAAGGCTGACGGCAGCAGTGACGCTAACAGCAGAATATTTATCAACCTTGCTTTCATTAGTAAAAACGTCTTACGATTGTCGTACCGCTGCCTAACGGATTCTCGAATGACACCGAAACCGCATATTCCTCCGGAACCTCGCCCGTCAACACAAAATCTATGAAATGCGCTCCGCTGTTGATAACTTCATACTCCACTCCATCTATCATCCATTCATAAGATGTCACATCGGAACAATTGAACGGCAGGAAAAACGAGCCTCCACTTAAGGAACCTCCGATCAACGTCTCCGTGAAATTAATCCCTGATTCCCACAAATAAATGTCAGACTTGAATGAATAGGTCTTAAATGATGTGGTTAGATCAACCTTGACCTGATTCTCTGCCATGGCGTCATCTGTATCTTTAAACGCTCTGACCGAACTTGGCGTGTCCTGCCTAAAATAGACACTGTTTTTATTTGATGACCACACCGTTGTGTATGCTCTCGGTAGGTTCGACAGTTCGAAAGGATATCCTTCCGCGTCCGATGTCAAATGTCTGGCCCCCGCAGTAAAAACCGGATATCCGAACTCCTCGCCTGACAGCCCGTACTTCTCACCCATTGGACCTGGAGAGGATGCATACTGAGAGGCCTCGTCTTTTTCATCCTTATTCTGGGAATAGCGGAATATTTCCTCCGCGGATACTCCGTCATAGCCGTTCAGGTCTGCATTGACTACTGCTCCGCCCGGTGTCCTTCCTGCTGCAGCGCTTATCCAATGATAGAGAAACTCGTCATACATGGATCCGCTTCTTGCAGAAGAGGCCTGATTATAGGCACAGGCGGTTGCGACAGACACGTTCCAGCAAGAAGACAGCGGGCCTATGAATCCACCGCTGTAGCACTGGCCAAGAACTACATGCTTTCGGGATGAGTCATTTATCTTCTTGACCTCATTTGCAAACTCCGAGGCAGAGATCTCCGACCCTCCCCATAGAGTGATGTAGGATTCATCATCATGTCTTGATCCGTGGTCGGTGACAAAAACAAGAACCTGCTCGTCAACAGCAACATGATCTCGAAGATAATTGAAAACCGTTGAGATATTCGCCTTTGTGGCTGAATAATTAATGTCATCATTGCCGTCTCCGTCCAAATCCTGAGGAGACGACTCATACCATCCGTTATTCAAGCGCCTGTCAGGATCTGACGACACGCCATCAGACATCAAGACAAATATCCTGTCTCTCCTATAATTATAAACATTCCGCAGACATTTGTACATTGCAGAGCAATTGTTCCAGTAACGCTCCCAGTTTATCTCTGGTCTAGCACCTCCGCTGATGATAACAGCCCAATTATCCGATGAAGAATTAGAAACAGAGGCATTGGCAATAGGTACACGAGGGAGAAATGCCATGGACTCCTCTTTCGATGATGATCCCATTTCGCATTTTACCAAATCACACTCAAAGCTATCTGGTTCTCCCCATTCCCAAGAATCCATGTCCGCATTACCCGTATAAGAATCTATGTAGATATATAGCCAACACTGACCACTGTTCGCCAATGGTTTAGTGTTAATGATAACTACCCATGACTTGCGTGGGACTGTGCCTTCATGTCCATCCCATGATCGAAACTTCGTACCTTTCTTAACAATAGACTTACTTACGCAAACAAAATCATACTCATCAATGTCCTCCTTGACAATCTCCAAGGCCTGCGCCTGCGTTATCGGGGAGCCGTCAGGGTTGTACGGTTCATCATTGTTCTCTTTAGTACAGGAAATCGCCATCATGATGGCTGCAAAAACAAACGGTAATATTCTTTTCATACGTTCAAATTTATTATGTTACTGTCCTCTTTAGTGATAGTTTGTGGTTAAACATTCACAAACATAATCATTATTCCTTGATTAAGCAATCAGGAACGACGCTAAATGTTAATTTATTGTTACAACGGCAAGTTTGACATCATTTTTGATTAACTTTGAGAGATTCCTTTTAATTAAAATTGAAAATGAACAAGAATGAGATAGCATTGTTCTGCGTCAATGACGGCAAGAACCATAAGATTGAGAACGGGCGGGATTTGAAGGCTTTGTCGGACAAGTATTGTTCATCTGTCACGGACAAGAAGACTGGGCAAAAATTCGATGTGCTGGCCGCGCTGGTGGACAACAAGCTGAAGGAGCTGAGTTTCAAGCCGGCGAACCTGCACAGAGTCGAATTTATCGGCTACAACCACCCGGACGGGAGAAGGAGCTACGTGCGGTCGCTGTGCTTCGTGCTACAAAATGCCGTGAGGGAACTTTATCCTGACAAAGTGCTTGTGATCGACCACTCGCTGCCGAGCGGACTATACTGCGAAATCATCGAGAAGGGAAAGAAGGAAGACGGGCGGCACAAGCCTTATTTTGTCACCGATGACGAGATTGACAGGATTAGGGAGAAGATGAAGGAGATAGTGGCGAAGGATCTGCCGTTTACAAAGGTAAAGATGTTCTCCGAAGAGGCGGAGTCTCTATTTCTCGCCAACAACCAGCCGCAGAAGGCCGAACTTCAGAAGAGCTTGGGGACATTCAGTTGCAGCGTCTATTACCTTGACGGAAAGGCCGACACTTTCCACGGGCCGTTAATTCCTTCGACTGGTTACCTCAAGGTGTTCGACATCAGCGGAATGGGTGACGGGTTTTGCCTTCAGTCCCCGATGATGACCGACTTCAGCAAGGTCATGCCGATGAAGCGGCAGGGCAAAATCTCAGCGGCGTTGAAGGAATACTCAGACTGGTGTTCCATCATCAACATCGAGAGCATCGGGACGTTGAACAAGGCCGTGAAAGACGGCAAGGCCGTCAGCATCATCAACTTGGCGGAATCCCTCCACGAAAGGAACTACGCAAAGATAGCCGACAGGATCTACTTGGAGAGGGGGACTAAGCGAATCGTGATGATAGCGGGACCGTCATCAAGCGGAAAAACATCATCATCACTCAGAATAGCTCTACAGTGCAAGGTGTTAGGGCTCAAGCCGAAAGTCATCGAGTTGGACAACTATTTTGTGGACAGGGATCACACTCCGAAGGACGAGGACGGGAACTATGACTTCGAGTCGCTCTACGCCATGGATCTCGAATTCCTCAACAAACAGCTCAACGAACTTCTTGAGGGGAAAGAGGTTGAGATTCCAAGATTCGACTTCAAGACAGGAAACAGAATCTTCGAGGGCAACAAGCTACGCCTTGAGGACAAGGACATCCTGATCATGGAAGGCATTCACGCCCTGAACCCGGAGATGACCTCAACGGTTGACAATTCAAGGATATTCAGAGTCTATGTCTCCGCCCTGACCTCGCTGAACATCGACGAGAACAACAACATGTCCACATCGGACAACCGCCTGCTCCGCAGGATGGTGCGCGACAACCGTGTCAGGGGCATCACTCCCGAAGAGACCATCATGAGATGGAACAGCGTGCGACGGGGAGAAAGCAAAAATATATTCCCGTTCCAGGAGAACGCGGACGTGCTGTTCAACTCAGCCCTGATCTTCGAGCTTCCGATGCTGAAATATTACGCCGAACCGCTCCTACGCAGGATTTCACCGAACTCCCCTGCCTACACCGAGGCCGTGCGTCTGCTCAAGTTTCTGGACTACATTGTAGCCCTCCAACCGGGCGAGATCTCAGCGATTCCGCCGACTTCCATCATGCGTGAGTTCATAGGCGGACAGACGCTGACGAGAGACTAAAGGCGAGTATATCACATACCTGAAAAGAATTGAAGATAGCCGTGACATAAGATAATATGAACAATAGTGCATTATTTATCAGAACGTCACTGTCAGAGAAAAGAGAAGTGACCTTGACTACAAAATTGATTCTGTGCTGACATGTATAGGCCATAATACATTTGGTCAATGGAGACTTTCAGGCCGACCGTGTCGAAAAAAATGTAGTTATTATGTAGGTTTGATTCGCGTCCGAGTGTAATGACAATGATAGGAAAACAATAATGGCTGGATGTTCGTAGATTCAATTACAAACAATTTTAAAAATACGTAACGTGGGCAATTATAAACAGTATTATTTCGGAACTCTTAACAAACAATAATTTTCAATATGAGAAAAATATATTTAGCCATTCCCATTCTTACTATTCTGCTAACTTTTACGTGTTGTAGGCATAGGGGTGTTTCTCTGACACCTATCGAAAATGAATCCGATCCATATGACAGCATCTTTTTAAAGGTATTCAAATCCTCTGTTCTTCAAGATAGTTTGGAATCTTTCATTTTGGCAACGGACTCTATGCCCACCCCATATGGACCTCCAGTGTATTCAATTACTTGTCGCAAGGAATACAGGCGCATTTATGTTACCATTGGGGCAGATGGAACAATAATGATGTCAGTAAATCCAGTTGATGGTTCGAGTGCAAAACCAGTAGGAGCCACGATCATAAAGGGCAAAGTGATTTCTGTTGATTATACCGGAGACACTTCGGCTCTGGCGGTCATGGATAGTTCTTTTTTACGCATGCTTGATTCAAGCCTCTACGTGAAATACGAATACCTTGACATGGTAAACCATTGTTGTAATGAAACACCAAGCATAAGGCAATATCATGTGGTTGATATGGATAGTATAGAACTCGTTTATATTAGGAAAAGTAGACATGAACTGGAGCTCCAGTGGTCAAGACGACCACTTTAGAGACTTTGTACTCATATGCCAATCAAGAAAGAAGGCCTTATATACGACAACAAGTTATACGAACTATATTATATTACAAGAGAAACTCCAACTCATTAATTTGGCATCAAGGTACAAATTCGGTAATCGTAAATAATCACAATACAGCGACATTCGTTCCCAGAATGGATGGTGATGTAATTGACGCTTCGGAATATGTAAGGTCACGTCTGTTCTCCTCACTTCCTGAATATGATGGCGATGCCGGAAGATATGCCTATTTGTACGTCCTTCTTGATCATTCTGGGCATGTTCTAGATTCAAGAGTCGCTGCGATTCCAGAGCACATCTTCAGAGAAAAGAGAAGTGACCTTGACTACAAAATTGATTCTGTGCTGACAAGTATCGGATACGAAACGTCAGGACAATGGAAACTTTCAGGTAAAAATGTGTTTACTACGTAGGCTTAATCCGTCTTCGTGTATGATTATCCACATGCAATACAAGGAGTCACAGATCTTCACCAGCCTTTCTCATTTATATTCTTTTCATTAAATTATCTCAATGTCAGAGGCGGGGATCCAGCCCTGACGTCCATCCGCAAGTGAGATATTTCTCCACGAGCCCACCTCGTCCAGAATCGTGACTTTCGTGCCTTCGTGAATCACGAAAAGATCCTTTGACGAGCCGGATGACGGAGAACTTTTCACCGAGGAAACCGGAGACATCACGATCGCCGTGTCGGTCTTCACACTGTCGGATTTCTGCCAGATTGAGAAACTCAAGGCTCCGGCGGAAAGCAGCAGAAGCACGATTCCGCAATAGAAGCCCGCACGTCTTTTGCCGACCGACGAACCCAGCAGAAACAGAAGTCCCATCACCAGCGCGGCTGCAAGCAGCACAAGGAATATGACCGCCCAGGCGTTGGATCCCATCACGTAGCAGACTTTCCTTGCGACACTCTTGAGAATGAACTCAGGAACAGGCTCGATCTTGTCCTGCACAAAATTACTTGTGAACTCAAGATTGTAACGGGCATCCGAATATGACGGATCAAGCCTCAAAGCTCTTTCGTAGTTCAGAATCGCCTTCGGGTAGTTGGCTTGTTTGAACCAAGCGTTACCAAGGTTATAGTAAAGCGTGGCGGATTTCTGACCGGACTCTTCAATGGAAGTCCAAGCCGCCAAGGCATCGGCAAACTTGCCGTCAGTGTAGGCTTGCACACCCGCTGTCCAGAGAGAATCCAGATCCTTCGCCTGGATATTCATTGAAAATCCAATGGAAAGTAACAATGTCACAACCGTGGCGACCTTTCTAAATGATTTTCCTCTGGTCTTGAGACCTGAATCGATTGATGAGATCACCTTCAGCGCATCGTCGTAGTGAGATCTCATCGCATCGTTTCCTCCATCAGGAGAATAACGCGCGAACTCACAGGCGTCCAGTAGGTCTGTGAAAGCCTCTGTCTGTTCCTCACTCACACCGCCGTCCGTGAGCGCGGAAGCTATGTTTTCCTTGCTTATCTCTGACATGTCCATGTTCAATTTGTCGGAAATGAATCCGATGAGAGCCTTATGAAGTTCCTCATAGAAAGCAGTGTAGAGACTCTTGTCAAGATATTCGCCTGCCTGCTTGAGACGCTTCTGAGCCATCTTTGTGGCGCGTCTGTTCTTAGTCCCGGCGACATCCGCCCGCATCGCGGCCACCTTTCTGAACGCAAGGTACACAGCGGTTGCCCCAAAGATCATCAGAGCCAACAGAATCCAGAAGAACACCGACCCGACAAAGAACGTCCCCGAACCGGAAAGATTCGGTTTGCCTGTGAATATGAACCTGATGTCATCAGCAAGGCTCTTCACATCCTTTCTCTCGACTCCGGAAGAGACCGTTGTGGCTGGAACGGAATCACCTCCCTTTCCCTTGGCCACTTTGATGTGCAACGGATCGGTCTTGAGAGTCACATACTTGCCGGCATTGACATCATAGTATGAATATTCCACCGGATCAATCGTGAAATCACCATGGCTTCTCGGAATGAAAGGATATTCAAAAGACTTGCTGCCCGATGTTCCGCCATTACTCTTGTCCGTATTTTCCGTTGCCTTGGTGTCATAGACCTCGAAGTCAGGCGGGAAATTGACTTTCGGCTCCTCAAGCAACGCCACATTTCCGCGTCCGGAAACAGTTATGATCAATGAAGCGGCATCATGAGTCTTGAGGTTGTCCGTGGTCAGACGCGCGGATATTCCGAAACTGCCGACACCGCCACCGAACGAGGCTGGCTGTCCGGACGGAAGCGGATTCACCTTGACTTTGACAGGTGGAGTTGTGACCCTTTTGCGAATGGTACGGTAGTCATCCTGAAAAAACCTGTCAAACAAACTGTTGGAGGTTGGCGCATTGTTCCTGACGCTCACTACGCAGACAAGTTCTGACGGGTCGATCGTGATTGTCCCGGACTGCTGAGGGATCAGGACATAGGACCTGAGTACTGCGGTTTGGTAGATTCTGTCATCCAGACTCTCACGCTTGAACTCAATGCTGGTCGGGACATAGGTTTCCTGACTCCAGAATCCATTGAATGTAGGGAGTTTGGCATTTTCAAACTGCACCACGTTGACTCGCTGGTAGATCTTGAGCGTGGCTGTGATCGGCTCCCCTATAACCACTTCCGTACGGCTTAGCGACAGCCTAAGGAACAGGTCACTCGAAGAGATTTCTCCAGATGCGGAAGATGACCGCTGTCCGTCACCAGAGGAGTTTCCACCCTGCCCCGATGAATGCGAGGAAGACGCCCCGTCGCTCACTACCTGGATCGAGGTCTGGGAGGAAGTTATTTTGTCTCCCGAAAGCATAGCCGTGGCAGCCGGAAGCTGGAATGTTCCCGTAGACTTTGGAATCAGAATATAGGTAAATGTGGTCTGATGGGAAGAAGAACGCTTCCCGTTGATGATCTGCACGCTGGAGCTTGAGCCTCTTTGGGGTCCCCATACCAATTGGAAATCATCACCTTGAGACCATTGGAAGTCCGAAGGACTCTTCTCACCCTCAATGATGAAAGTGACATTGAACTGCTCGTTCACAGCAACCACATCAGGAGCTTCAACCCGGATGACATTCTGGGCGGAGGCCTCAAACAATGCTATGAGCAAAAAAGCCGCAATGTAAAACAATCTCTTCATATTCACACTATTACCAATTCTTCTCTTTCTGGCGGGATTTCAGCAGAGCCGCCTTCTCCTTGTTGACCTTGTCCTGAGTCTCCTTCTCACGGGCCTGAACCGCCTTCAGCATCTGTTGAGCCTGCTGCGGGGAGATCTTGGCCTCCCCCTGCCCCTCGCCTTGCTGAGGTTTCGGCCGGTCTCCTTGATTCTGATCCTTGTTCTGATCATTATTCTGGTTCTGGTCTTGATTCTGATCTTTGTTCTGGTCGTTATCCTGATTCTGCCCGTTATTGTTGTTCTGATTGTTCCGGTCGTTGTTCTGATCCTGATTCTGTTGGTCATCACCGCCATCGCCACCTTCATTCTTCAGCATCTGCTTGGCATAGGCATAATTCTCTTTCGCGTCCAAATCCCCGGGATTACGGAGCAAGGATTGTTTGTAGGCATCTACAGCGGACTTCCAGTCCTTCTTCTGGACAGCGATGTTGCCAAGGTTGTAATAATAGTCAGCGGAATTGGCCGACATCGGAGCGACATCCTTCAATCTTTCCAAAGACTTTCCGGCCTCATCGTAATTCCCTTCACGATAAAGAGCCCCGGCAAGGTTGTAATTGGCGGCGAATGAAGAGGTGTCCTTCACCTGAGCCTTACGGTACTCTATCTCAGCGTTCTGCCAATTCCCTTTCTTGAACTGACGGTTGCCTGCGCGGACCTCCCTGCGGTCTGTCTGTGCAAAAGCCACCGCGCAGGAAAGCATCAGCAAAAAAGCCGTCAATGAATATTTCAATATAATCCTCATTTCTTTTCCTCAAACAAATGTCTGCGCGAGCGTCTTTCCCCGATGAGCATCTCAAGGGCGAAGAACGCCAACGCTATTCCGAGAAAGTACATAAACTGCTCGTCATATTCCTCAAAGACCACGGAATTGTATTCCTCATCCTCCATCTTCCTGATGTCGTTGACGATCGGTGTCAGGCCAAACTCATCGTTACCGGCATGAACATATGCCCCGCCCCCGGCGGAAGCGACTTCTTTGAGGGTCTTCTCGTCAAGATGAGTCACGACAATATTCCCGTCCTTGTCCTTCAAAAGGCCTCCGTCCATAGGAATCGGCTGGCCGTCAGCTGATCCCACGCCGATCGTATAGACCTTGACCCCCGCCTCGGCAGCCTGTTTCGCAGCGGCCACAGCGTCATCCTCATGGTTCTCGCCATCAGTGATCACGATGATCGCGCGGCTATGCTCGCTCTGCGCGCTGAATCCACGGATAGCAGTGTTGATCGCATCCCCGATCGCAGTTCCCTGAATAGGAATGGACTCAGTTGAGATGGTGTTCAGGAACATCTTGGCACTCACATAGTCCGATGTGATCGGAAGTTGGACGAACGATGTTCCGGCGAACACTATCAAGCCGATCCGGTCATCCTGAAGCTTGTCTGTGATTCTGGAAATAGCCAGCTTAGCCCTTTCCAATCTGTTAGGGGAATAATCCTTGGCAAGCATCGAGTTGGACACGTCAAGGGCGATCATGATCTCAGCCCCTTTGGTCTTGTGTTCCTTCAGTTTGGCACCCATTTGAGGTCTGGACAGACCGATAGCAAAGAAGAAAAACGCCAACGAGAACAAGACAGTCCTCACCCACAATTTATTACGTGACCAAGAAGGCATCAGTTCGTTCACAAGGGCCTCGTCTCCGAACTTGCGCAGACGGCGACGCCTGTTCCACAACCATAGCCCCATTCCGAGAAAAAAGAACGGAATCAGGAGCAACAGCAAAAGATAATGCGGTGCGGCGAAAATTATCATGGCAACCTCCTTATCAACAGTTTAACAAGAGCCTCCAACAACAGACAGATCAAAGCCATGAGCGCATAAGTGCCAAACAGTTCCTTATAGACCGGGAAGCTGTCGATGGTCGTGCGAGCCTTCTCCATCTTGTTGATGTCTGAATATATCTCAGCAAGTTTCGTGTTGTCGGTGGCTCTGAAATATTTTCCACCCGTCGTCGAAGCGATGTTGGAAAGCAGCTTCTCGTCAAGTTCAACCTTGACATTCTGCATCTGTACTCCCCATGGAGTCATCACAGGATATGGAGCCTCGCCATTGGCTCCGACTCCGATTGTGTAAACCCTTATTCCATAGGTCTTGGCGATCTCGGCGGCGGTCTCCGGGGAGATCTCTCCACTGTTGTTCACACCATCAGTCAGCAGGATAACCACACGGCTCTTGGCATCAGAATCCTTGATTCTGGCCACGGCTGTGGCAAGTCCGTTGCCGATGGCCGTTCCGTCCTCTATCAAGTCAGTGGAAATCTCCTTCATCAGGTTGATCAGGGTGGCCCTGTCTGTCGTCAGCGGGCATTGGGTATAACTCTCTCCGGCAAACACCACGATCCCCATCCTGTCGGAAGGCCTCTGGGCGATGAACTCTATGGCGATGTCCTTGGCGGCGCTGATGCGGTCCGGGGTGAAATCTCTGGCCAGCATACTTGTCGAGACATCCATCGCAAGCACGATGTCAATTCCCTCTGTGTCAACCTTTTCAATCTTGGTAGACGAACGTGGACGGGCGATCGCGACCACAATCAGCGAAAGCGCGGCGATTCTTAAAATGAACGGAATATGTCTGATTACCCCGAGCACTGTCTTTCCACCTTTCTTCCAAGGCGTGACGCTTGAGACTCTCAGATGTGGACGACGATCCTTCAGTTCCACGTACAGATAACGCAGAACCAACAGAGCCGGAACCGCAAGGAGCCAAAGCAGTTTAGGATATTCAAAGAACATTACGCCTCTCCTCCTTCTTTTTTAGCCGGAGATTTCGCTTCGGCAGCCTTCCGGGCAGCCTCTTCTTCCGCAAGTTGAGACTGATAAGTAACTGTCACAAAGCGTACCGCAGCAGGAAGCGCGGCAGCGTTCTCCTCATCCGAGGCCGAGGCCTTGGCGAATTTCACGAAATCAGCTGTCTCGAAAAGCGTCTTCATCTCCTCGTAAAGGTCAGCCGGAACACCTGAGGTCTTGAGGTCTTTGAATATCTCGGCTGTTGTCATCTCCATGGCGTCGATGCCGTAGCGAGCGTCAATATATTCCCTCAACGCATCCGTGATTCCGGAATAGAATGCCTTCTGCTTCTCCGGAACCCAGTATTTGCTGCCACGGAAATGGTCGAGTCTTCGCAGGGCGACAAGATAAGGCGGATCCTTGTGGATGACGTTGGTCTCTTTCTTGCGTCTCATAGCGAACAGTGCCCAAATCAGAACAGCCACAATCGCGACACCCCATATTCCTAAAACATAAGGGATTACCTCCGAAGCCTTGAGCGGATAGCGGATCTGCCGCTTAATGTCGTGAATCTGATAGGTGGTCGTGTCCACAGGCATCGTGAAGATGTCAAGTGTCTTTGACGCAAAGACCAGCGTGTCAATCCTGTCCACACCGGACGCTCTCACCAAGGACAGTGGCAGAAGCTCGTATTTACCTTCGTCAAAGGATGTTATGATCATCGACACGTCGATGTCGTATGACTTCGGCTCATTCTTTTTGCCCCGGATCTTGACAGTGTCCACCATGAAAGGCAGGACAATCTCCACGCTGTCCATAAATCCTTTGGAGAAATCCGGCAGGGCGAAACGGGTCCCCTCCACCACGTCCTTGAGGTGGAATCCGTAACGGAACTGATCACCGATCAGAGCTGTGTCGCGCTTCTGCAAAGGTTCCAGAAAGGAATCCTCCGACTTTATCAGCATACCTTTATTTTGCGGAGCCTGCTGTCCGGAGGCGGCGATGGTGATGATCATCGCGACGCAGAAAAGCGGCAACCCGTAAATCAATCTCTTCATATCTATCTCCTCCCGAAAAATGTCATCAGACCTTTGACGTAATCCTGATTGGTGGCGATGTCCACAGAATCAATCTTATAGCGGTTGAACAGCTTTCTCTCCCCATCCTCAACGGCACCGAACCATTTTGAATATTCCGCCCTTGTCTTCTTGCTGGAAGTGTTGATCCAAGCCGATTCTCCGGTCTCGGAATCCTTGACGTGAACAAGACCGACATCCGGAATCGTCCTCTCGCGTGGGTCGTGAACCTTGATCACAGAGATGTCGTGACGATTGCGGGCCACCTTAAGTGCATCCTCATAACGAGGCGATCCATCCGGATTGGCATCCAGCATGTCTGAAAGCACGAAAGCCGTGCATTTCTTCTTCATCGCATTCGTCAGGTACCGCAGAGCCTGCCCGACATCGGTTCCGTTGGACTCAGGCTTGAGCTCTATGATCTCACGGATGATGTGCAGAAGATGGCTGCGTCCTTTTTTCGGCGGGATGAACTCCTCAACCCTGTCGCTGAAGAAAAGCGCCCCGACCTTGTCGTTGTTGATTATGGCCGAGAAACTCAGGACAGCGGCGATCTCCGCGATCAGATCCCTCTTCGTCCTCTCACTCGTTCCGAAAAGGCCGGAACGGCTGATGTCGATCAGAAGGACGACCGTCATCTCCCTCTCCTCCTCGAAAACCTTGACGTAAGGAGAGCGCAGACGCGCGGTCACATTCCAGTCCATCGAACGCACATCGTCTCCGTACTGGTACTCACGCACCTCGCTGAAGGCCATTCCACGGCCTTTGAAGGCACTGTGATATTCACCGGCGAAGATCTGGTGAGACAGAGCCCTGGTGCGGATCTCTATCTTGCGGACCTTGCGCAGGAGTTCATTGGCTGAGGAATTAGATGCCATGATTCAAATGTCTGATTAAAACCCAACTACACATAGTCCGTTACGGAACCTGTACGGCGTTGAGCACTTCGGCGATGATCTGCTCGGTCGTGACATTCTCTGCCTCCGCCTCGTAGGTAAGGCCGATCCTGTGACGAAGGACCTCGTCGCAGACGGCCCTGACATCCTCCGGGATCACATAGCCTCTTCTCTTGATGAAAGCGTAGGCTTTGGAAGCCATTGACAATGAGATGCTCGCACGTGGTGAGGCGCCGAACGAGATGAGATCCTTGATCTTTCCAAGACCGTAGTCATCCGGTGTACGTGTGGCATAAACGATGTCCACGATGTACCTCTCGATCTTCTCGTCCATATAGACATCCCTCACGACGCTTCTGGCGCGCACGATGTCCTCCGGCTTGATCACCGGATTGACCGTCGGGAACTCGCCGGTGTTGTTCATCCTGATGATCTGCCTTTCCTCCTCTTTCTTAGGATATTTCACGATGACCTTCAGCATGAAACGGTCCACCTGAGCCTCAGGAAGCGGATAGGTTCCTTCCTGCTCGATAGGGTTCTGTGTGGCCATCACGAGGAACGGCTCCGGAAGCTTGAACGTCTGGTCGCCGATCGTCACCTGACGCTCCTGCATAGCCTCAAGAAGGGCCGACTGCACCTTCGCCGGGCTACGGTTGATCTCATCCGCTAGCACGAAGTTGGCGAAGACCGGACCCTTGTGCACCTCGAACGACTCATCCTTCTGTGAATATATCATCGTTCCGATAAGGTCGGCAGGAAGGAGGTCAGGAGTGAACTGAATACGGCTGAACTTAGCGTCGATCGCCTTTGACAAAGTACTTATGGCCAAAGTCTTCGCCAATCCCGGCACACCTTCCAGAAGGATATGTCCGTTGGCGAGCAGTCCGATCAGAAGGTTCTCCACCAGCTGCTTCTGTCCGATGATGACCTTGCCCATCTCAAGGGACAGCATATCCACGAAGGCGCTCTCCTTCTGGATCCTGTCATTGAGTTCCTTGATGTTTACACTTTCCATATTATACTGTTTTTACTATTTTTGCAATCTAAACAATCCTATCAAAATGCGCTACCGGATCACCCTTTCATACGACGGCTCGTCATTCTGCGGCTGGCAGATTCAGAACGATGCAACAACCGTTCAGGAGTGTCTTCAAAATGCTCTTTCGACTCTCTTGAAGGAGGACATTGCCGTCACGGGCGCCGGACGGACCGATTCGAAGGTGAACGCCATCAACTACGTGGCTCACTTCGAGGCCTCGAATCCGGACATTGACGCAAGCGCGATTGGCTACAAAATAAATGCCATTTTGCCCGCCGGAATCAAGGTACATTCGATTGTGCTTTGTGATCCTGAGTTCCACGCCAGATTCGATGCCACACAACGTGAGTACAAGTACTTCATCCACCGCCGCCGTGACCCTTTTATGCGGGAATATTCCTACCTCTACACCTTCCCGCTGGATGTCGATAAGATGAACCGCGCCACCCAGGCACTCCTTGGCCGCCACGACTTCAGCTGCTTCGAAAAGGTCGGCAGCAGCAACAAGACCTCCATCTGCACCGTCACCCAAGCCCGCTGGGAGGCATATTCCCCCGACCACGTCAGAATCATGGGCTACCCCGCCGAGGAAGGTGACTACCTCGTCTTCACCATCCGCGCCGACCGCTTTCTCAGGAATATGGTCCGCGCCGTAGTCGGTTCCCTCCTTGAGGTAGGCCGCGGCAAGCGCGACGAATCCTGGATCGCCATCCTCACCCAAGGCGGCTCCCGCTCCTGTGCCGGCGAATCCGTCCCCGGCAACGCCCTATTCCTCACAAAAGTGGAATATTAGACGACAAGCACCGGACATTTAAGTAAACACAAGGCCTTCCATATTCAAAAGCAACCTTTTCAGGTCACTTTTGTTAACGGCCGCAAGCCATGGCGTGCCATCACCGCTCAGTTCTCCCACTTTTTCACAAAATGCCTTCAGCCCGATGGCCATCACTGGCACTTCTACCACACCATCCGATGAATTGCTCCGCTCATTCCTCCGCAGTATTTCATGCACATCACCAGCACAGCAGCCTAACATTCATATTGCCATGAAAGCATTTCGTAAAAGCGGCTGGTCAAGTTCGATTCTTTTGAGCACAATAGCAATTTCGGTTCTGGATAATCAAAAATATTTACTTACCTTCGCACAGTTGTGTGAATAAGAAAGGCAACAATAAAAGCAGGCATCTTCCCCCTAAAAGGATGTCTGTTTTTTATTCCCCATACTACGATCAACCTCCTCACGAACTGATGGAACGAACTTTTCGGATAAGTCGGACTTCTTCTACGGGGTTCTGCGAGGGGTGAGGGTTAAAAGAAACGGACACTGATTGCTCAGTGTCCGTGGTGGTAGCGGGGGGAGGACTCGAACCTCCGGCCTCCGGGTTATGAGCCCGACGAGCTACCAACTGCTCTACCCCGCGATGTTGGATTACAAAGGTAAGAATATTTTTCTGGAATGCAAAACTATTTCAAAAAAAACATGTGTAAATATGTGCAAAGAGTGTAAAATGATCTATGCATATAAAATATGTTCGGTTCTGAATTACTCAGCCGGAAGTCTCCTTCTGAAATTTTGGTAACGTGCAAAATTTCAGAAGGAGACTTCCGGCTGATGAATGCTTTACGGTTCCTCTTCCTGTATATTCATAAACTCCATCATTCCTGAGATGTCGGCCTTGGCGAAGGACTTCTGTTCGCCGGTGGTGAGGTTCTTGAGCTGGATGGCGCCGGCCTCAACCTCGTTGCCGCCGTTGATTGAGAGGAACGGGATGGACTTCTTCCCGGCGTAGTCGAATTGCTTCTTCAACTTGGACGGCTCCGGATAAACCTCGACGGAAACGCCCTCGGAACGCAGAGCGGCGGCGACCGGGAGGACATAGCGAAGCTCATCGGCACCCATACAGGCAAACAGAAGCGTGGTGCTGGAGGCCAATGACTCAGGGAACTTATCCAAGCCTTTGAGAACATCGTAGATCCTGTCGGCGCCGAAGCTGATGCCGACTCCTGACATATCAGGAAGACCGAAGATTCCGGTAAGATTGTCGTAACGACCGCCTCCGCAGATGCTTCCGATCTGGAAGTCAAGAGCTTTGACCTCGAAGATCGCACCCGTATAGTAATTCAGGCCACGGGCCAGGGAAAGGTCAATCTCAACAGGACACTTCACTCCGGCCGCCTCAATCAGGCAGAACAGTTCCTCAAGTTCGTCAAGACCTTTGAGACCGGTCTCGGAGACGAGTCCGGAAGCGGAACCACCGTCCATCAAGGAACGCATCAAAGCCAGTTTCCCGGAAGTTGAGCCGGACAGTTTGAGGATCTGCTCTATAACGGCGATCGCGTCATCGGTCAGGCCCTTCTCACGCATCTCCTCCTCGACGCTCTCAAGGCCGATCTTGTCCAGTTTGTCGATCGCGACCGTGATGTCCACGACCTTGTCCGGGAATCCGCAGATCTCGGCGAAGCCGGTCAGAACCTTCCTGTTGTTGATCTTGACCAAAACATTCACGTCCAGAAGACTGAACACCTTGTCCACAATCTGCACAAGCTCAAGCTCATTGACCTGGGACTTGCTTCCGATCACATCCACGTCGCACTGGTAGAACTCGCGGTAGCGTCCTTTCTGCGGCCTGTCAGCCCTCCAGACCGGCTGGATCTGGAAACGCTTGAACGGGAAGGAAATCTCGTTCTGGTGCTGAACCACGAAACGGGCAAAAGGTACGGTCAGGTCGTAACGGAGACCTTTCTCGCAAACTTCCTTGGAAAGAGCGACACTGTTCACTTCCCCGTCTTCCGCGCGGTAATCCTCAAAGTTGACCTTGGAGAAGCAATCACCTGAATTAAGAACCCGGAACAGAAGCTTGTCGCCTTCCTCGCCATACTTTCCGAGCAAGGTTGACAGATTCTCCATCGCCGGAGTCTCTATCTGCGCATAACCGAAAGTCCTGAAGACCTTCTTTATGGTGTCAAAGATATAATTTCTTTCAGCCATGTTCCGCTGACCGAAATCACGTGTTCCCTTAGGGATAGACGGTTTCTGACTCATAATCGTTATTTCTCCACTTTATCGGCCTTGTAGCCAAGTTTTTTGATGGCGTCCGCAAGTGTCTTCTCATCGGTCTTGCGCTTGTCATACTTGATCTTGATTGTCTGATCCTTGAGAGAGACCTTCAAGTCCTTGACACCTTTGATGAACGCCAGATTCTCATTGAGCTTGTTCACACACTTGTCACAGTGCATGTTCGTAGCGAAAACCACCTCACCGACATTCTTGTCAGCGGGCTTCTCCGTGACAAAACCCTCAAAAAGTGCAGCCTTAGCCGCGGCAAAAGGCGCAGCCAGCATCATGGCCGCGACCGCCATCAACAATATTCTTTTCATAACCCTTAAAATTACAGCGCACCAGTCCACGCCAAGGTTCATCATGCAAAGATAATGATTTAATCGTTCTTTGTAGCCCTCCAGAGCGTCAATCTCACACCAAGATTGATCCGACGCCCCATAATCGGCCCCCAGACACAACTGGCGTCGAATCCCGGAGTCCAAGGAGACCACTCCCCGGCAGCATTCCTATCCCCCACCAGCACGTGCTTCTGGGTGAAATCCGTGATATTCTCCACTCCTGCATAGATGTCAAATCCTCGGAACCGTCTGGTAATCTGTGAGTAAAGCAAAGGATAGACTGGAGTGCGCCCGTCAGCGTAAAGCAATGAACCATCCCCATCCCTCAAATCCTTCATAAAATCATAAACCCTCGCCGAGCCGTTAACAGAAGCCGTGAAATCGAATATCCACCTGCTCAGATTGGTCTTGTACTGGAGGTTCAGCACTCCTTTGAAGCGGCTGAGCATCGGCTTCTCCACCAATTCGCCACCATAATTCTCCTGACGCGCGTTAGTATAGCGCCCGGTCAAGGCCACGGTGAAACGGTCAAACGGCTCGACATTGAAATCCACCTGCCAGTTGTCTGAATATGAGCGCCTTCCATCTGAATCAAAGAACCAGATTTCACGTCCGCCGTTCACATCGACCCCCGGCACCTCATAATCCACCATCAACTGACGCACGAACTGAGTGCGGAAATAATCAAAACTGATGTAAGTCTTGGAAGGATCCACCCCGAACGGCAAGTAGAAAGTCACATTCCCTCCGAATGTCCACGAATCCTCCAGCAACCGCTCCATGCAATCCCCTTTGAGCCAACTATGAGTGGACATCACACCAATGTTGTCAGCGACCGGATCGGCATACCTCAATCCCCTGCCGCCGTTCGCCCTCGCGACGAGCCACTCCGCCGGTGAATATTTCAAAGTCACCCTCGGAGCCACCTTGAGCCCGTTTCCCTTGTACCAATCGGCGCTCACTCCCACAATTGATGTGAATATGTCCCCGGCGTGGAAGGTATATTCCCCGTAAGCTCCTCCGAAGAAATGATCCGCTATCCCTGAATATGGACGCAGTATATTCCCGTCTGTCATATTCCACAGGCCATAGTCCAGTTTTGCGACTGCCTCGTCGATGTGGTCGAACGTGCCGGAAAGGCCGACAGTGAAGTCGTGGGACTCATTCAACATATTCCTGTAAAGGAGGTTGACAAAACCTGATTGCTGGTTCGCAAGGTAGGATGACGCGCCGAACCACGAGTCGCTTTTCTGCCACGACCAATCAGCGATGGCGGCTATGCTGGATGAGCCGTCCTCACGAAGAGGCTTGCCGACCTTCAGGTAGGCGTTCAGGAGACTGTTGGTGATGTCGGTGCCCCAAGGGGCGCCGGAGAGTGATTCCTTGATGGAGGTCACTTCGGCGGTTGGTGAGTCCTGTCGAACCACAGATCCGCGGGCCGGAGCGGTCACTTCGACAGGCTCGGTGACCAATGAGTGTAACCGGTCTTTATCGTAGCCGTCCATTCCACCCTGACGCCGGTCACGGACAGCCTTCACGCCCCATCGCACCTGAAGTTCCGGCGTGTAGTAAAGCCACCTGTTCGCCACATTGAACTGCAACATCCTGGGATCGTCCCGGAAACCGTCGTGATTCATGTCGTAAGTCTTGAAGTTACCGCTCACATGCCCCAAAAGAATCGTGTATATTGTCGGACTGAGCTGCCAAGCTGATGTCGCGTTGAAATCCGCCTTCGTGTCGCTCATCATGGAAGCCTGGATGAAAAGAGGCTTCTCCTCGGTCGGCTTCTTGTGCTCAAGGTTGATCTGCCCGGTCATCGACTCCAGGCCGTTGATCACGGACGGAGAGCCCTTCGCGATCTGAATGCTCTCCAGCCACGGCCCCGGAACGTAAGACAATCCATAAGGAGCGGTGATTCCCCTCATCACCGGGCGGTTCTCGTCCAACATCTGTGTGTATGTCCCGGAAAGCCCCAGAAGCCTTATCTGACGTGCCCCGGTGACAGCGTCAGAATAGCCCACAGTCACGCTGGCCGAGTTCTCAAAACTCTCCGCCAGATTGCAACAGGCCATCTTTTGAAGTCCTGAGGCGGAGATGAGCTCCGTTCTCAATGTCTTACCTCTTGAAATGCTGTTCTCCTGATGCCCGACAAAAACAGTAGCGCTCAGACTGTCTTTCCTGTCTTTATAAATAGAGGTAGTGTCCACCGACTGAGCCTGAAGCCCCGTGCACAGAACCATGAGTATTCCAGCGACTATGAACTTTTTCATACCATAACCTACGAGGAGGACCAATCGCCTCCAATAAAATAACACACTCATGCAAAGATAACCCAAGACGATCAAAAATCCAATCTGTTCACTACGTTATTTGCCGGAACATTTCATTGCATGAATCCACAATCATTATTTGCGGCTGACGCATAAGACCGGAAGGATGAATATAACGGCAAGGATCGAGAATAGCATTCCAGAAATGGTGCCGACGGCAAAGTCGAACCAGAAAACCTCCTCGGGGCCGTCGGTGAGGAACGGGAGGAGGCCGAGGATGGTGGAGACTATGGTGAGGGTGATCGGGTTGATCTTGCGGGAGTAGGCTTTGACGTAGAGGCGGATGTTGGCCGCTTCGGCTGGTCGGTGAGTTTGTTTAGTCACAGAGGTGGTCCCTTCGACAGGCTCAGGGACCGATGCACCGAGGAGGGACTGGTAGGTGGTGATGAGGTAGATGCCGGCGTTGACGACTATGCCGCTGAGCATCACGAAGGCGGCGAAACCGCCCTGATCGAAGGAGAAGTCCGATAGGCCGAAGGCAAGGAAGAGGCCGATGAAAGAGACCGGAACCATAAAGATCACGGCGAGCGGGTAACGGAACGACTCGAATGTCATCGCAAGCATCACGTACATCACCGCAAGAATCAAAAACAGCAGCCAGGCGTACTGCTGCTTGGCGGTGTCGAACCAGCCCCAGCCCGGAACCTCGGCCTTGAAACCGATCGGAAGGGCCTCATCGTTCATGTACTTGACCGCCTTCTGGGACAGGGAACGGCTGAGTTCCCAACTACCGATGAAGTCGTAGCATACAACAAGCTCGTAGGACTGGTTGCTCTTTCTGATTGTCAGACCTGTCCGCTGCTTGTCGATGCCCCCGACACTCGAAAGCGTCATTTTCTTCTGGCCGACATCTATCGGAGAGTTAAGAACGTGCCAGAGATCGTATCTGTCCAGATCCGAGGAACGGAGGACAACATCGACGGCTCCACCATCATATTCAGAAGTTCCGATCTTCCGTTCGTACAGTAAGGATCCCAGAGCGTTGTAGTAGGCGTAAGGATTGATGTCGGCGAGCGTCATCCGCCCAAAATCATAATCCAGCACAAACTCAATCGAAGGGCGGCCGTTCCAACCTCCCGACCAGATCTCCGCGCCCTGGACACGGCGGTTTGTGGAGAGATAGGCCATCAGTTTCTCTGCGTAGCGGCTGAGTTCCTGATAGTTATAGCCCTTCAGCGAGATGCGGTTGCTTTTGGAAGACGACACCACATTGTTGTTGAAATTATTGTCGTCTATTCCGGAGACCCTCCAGTTCGCCCCGCCGAAATTGATCGCCATCCTCGTGACCTCGGACTTCAGCACGGAAGGGAAACCTGAGTTCTCATACTCAGGCTTGAACTCCACCGAAATCTCGGCGTTGTCGTAGGAATATATCGACGTGGTGAATACGGAGATCTCATCGAACTTCGACAGATAATTCTCCATCGCCCTCACGACATCATTCAACTGGTTCACGGTACAGCCTTCAAGCATGCCGGCATTGATGATCAGACGTTTCTTTTCAGGCTCCCGGTAGAAATTGGAGCGGTTCAAGGATCTGTAAAACAGACCGAAGGAGGAACTGGCTATCTTGTCTATCAACTGACGGTTCCTGTCGTAAGGTTTCCAGGTGACAATCTTGTCCAGAAATCTGTCGAACCTGTCCGCCTTGTCCTTGTCATAATCAGACAGACGGGTAGGGAGCAGACAGAGCGGGATTCCAAACGCCACGATGAACAAAAGGACATACACCCAACGATGCCTCACCCCCCAGCCGATGTAGGAAGCGTAGAACCTGTTCCAACGCAGGATCCGGCGGAGCTTCCTTGGGGAACGCCCAGACTTGCCACCCGACATTCTTACAGGAATATATTCCATCAGCGACGGGATGAACAGGTAGGAGATGATCAGCGACAGTCCCAAGTTAATGACAATCACCCAGATGAAGTCCACGAGGTTGGCTTTTTCCTTTTCCGGAAGCAGAAGGACCATCATCAATGCGCCGACAGTCGTGGCCGCGGCCGAAAGGATGGACGGGAAAGCCTTCCGGTCTTTGAAATGGGCGTAGTGGTCGATCATCACGATCGAGGTGTCGATGATTATTCCGAGAGAGACCGTGATTCCGGCAAGGGTGTAGATGTGGATCTGAAGACCTGCCAAACTGTAGATCATCAAGGCGGTCAACACATTGACCGTCAAAGTGAAGACAATGATCAGCATATACCGCCACGACCTGTTGATCAAGAACACGAACATCAACAGAATCAAGATGCAGAGGGCGGTACGGACATAGATTTTGCTGAGTTCCTCGCTGACATACTCAGAGGAATCGTAGGCGATGCCGGCGGTGATTTCCGAAGGGAAGCCTTTCTGAAGCTCCGCCATCCTTTCCTTGACGGCGGAAGCGACAGTCAACAGGTTGGCCGAAGAAGCTATCTCCACCGTCAAAGTAATGGTGTTCAAACCGTTGACACGATAGTAACTTGACGGCACCGCTTCCTCATAGCGCCACTGGGCAACGTCCCCGATGTGAATCACACGGCCTTTGAAATTACCTACGGGAATCGATCCGAAATCCTTGTCCGAGGCTTCTTTAAGACGCACCGTCATCAATCCTTCAGAGGCTTCCGTCATTCCGAGGATTTCCTCACGGTAATATGAATTGAAAGCCGATGCGATCTCATCGGCGGTGACTCCTACGGACTGGATCTTGTCGGCGTCGAACGTGATCACCCACTGGAAAGGAACACCGCCGTCCACATTGACCTTGTCCACTCCCGGGATGGCGGCCAAATGGCTGAGGACGTGTTCCTTGACATATTTGGAAATCTCCCGGGAAGGGATCCCGCCCTTGACGAGATAGGATATCCGCGAGACCCGTCCGCCGCCAGACAAGGATATTCCCGGATAGGAGACCTCATCAGGAAGGCTTGGGTAAACGTTCCTGATCGCCGAGGCGACCTCGAAGCGCGCCGCGTCCATGTCCGAGCCTTTGCGGAACTTGACAGAAACGGAGCCTGAACCTTTACGTGAAACAGAGGAAATGTCTGTGACATCGCGTATCCCCGCCAAGACTCCTTCAATCTTGGATGTCGCCTCGCTTTCAATGATTTCCGCAGAGGCGTTGGAATAATAAAAAGATACATAGACCGTACGGCCTTCCGTCATCGGTGTGTACTGGATGTTCAGACGCGGCAACGCCGCCAGCCCGACAAGGGACAGCGCCACCATAATCAGAACGACCGAAAATGGAGAAAGTCTATTTTTTCTTTCTTCCATTGTAGATCGAATAATACAACGCCGGCACGACGAACAGGCTGACAAGGGTTCCGACAAGCATTCCCGCGATGATCACCAGAGACATCGGGTACTGGAGGTCCGCGCCCATGCTACCCCTTGACAGGAATGGACAGACGGCCAAAATGGTTGTCAATGAAGTCATTATGATTGCTTTCACTCTAAGCGAAGAAGCGTCGATGACCGCGCGTTCAAGGCTTTCCCCGGCTTTGCGCATCTGGTTGATCGTGTCAATTTTCAGGATGGAATCGTTTATGACGATGCCGGTGATGACAATCAGGCCGATCATCGACATCAGGTTGATGCTGACCCCGAAAATCCATAAAACCAGCAAGGCGACAGAGACATCCACGACAATCTCCGAAAGGATGATCAGCGGCTGGACCAGAGACTCGAACTGGGAGGCCAGAATCAGATAGAGCAGGATTATGGCGACCAGCATTATGATGATCATCTCATCGATCATCTTGCTGTTGGAGAACCAGGAACCAGAATAGCCGACCTCGAAGTCACCATTCTTTCGCACGACGTCACTCACCGCGGCCATCACATGTTTCACGTCCTTCGACGGAACATCGAGAGCCAAAGGGTAGTAATTGTCCTCCGGGCCTGCGACCAAAGTTTTCAAATCCTCGGCAAAGGTTTGCCGCATAAGATTTGAAACCGGAATCCGGGATGTCTCCCCGTCAAGGCCTTTCTTTTCGATGAAAGTGCCATGCAGGATCTCCGAAAGTCCGGCGGCGTTGGAGCCTGTCACGACCGGAACAGTGCTGGTTCCCTGGACAATGTTGAACAGACGGTTCTCATTGAGCGAGTTCCTCAGAATCGACACAAGTTCCGAATAACCGACATCATAAAGCGCAAGCAAGTCAGGATCAGCGACAAACAGAGCGTCAGTCTTTACCGGAGGATCCGCCACGGTCACTCCAGGCAACGTTTCCCTGACCTCGGAGAGCATATTCCTCAACGGTTCGACCTCAACCTCCCTGTTCCTCACTGGGCGAAGGCGCGCCACGAGCGGAGCCTCGTTCCGGGCGAAAACCATGTCGAAGATATTCCCTGAAGCTTCGAATGAATATACCGCTTCCGGATATTCATTCTCCATCTCATCCTTCAATTCGCCCAGCACCTTTTTCAATGTGCCGGCATCTTTGCAATTGACGTAGATGGACGCTTCGGAAATTCCTTGGTCACCACTATGACTCAGAATGAATTGCTGAGAACCGACAAGAGCCGTCATCTGCTCCACGCTTCCGGTCAGTTTTTTCTCTAAATCCCTGATCCGCTCCGTGTTACGTTCAATGGAAATGTGTTCGTTCCAGTCAATCTTCATTATCGCGTCCGTCTGGGCCATCTCCGGCAGACGGGATTTCGGCATCTCCAGGAAACAGAACACCAGCCCGACGGTCGAGACGGCAAGAAGGCCCCAGGCGACCGGCCTGTGCCGGATGAACCATTCCATAAGTTTGTCGTCCCAGCGGCGGATCGGTTCGTCAAAGTTGATTTTCTCCAAAAGCGGACTCGGACGGAAGCCGTCAGAACCCTTGAACCACCAGTAATAATAGACCGGAATCACAAGGATGGTCACGATGTAGGAGGTCAGCAGCACGATGGCCACCGACATAGCCTGATCGTAGAACATCGCCCCGGCGATGCCGCTCATGAATATCAACGGAATGAACACCGCGCAGGTTGTCAGCACGGAGCTGAGCATCGCTCCCCTCACCTCTTTCGTGCCCTCAAGGACAGCGGAGCGCAGGTTCCCTTCACGTTGCCATCGGCCGGTTATATTATCGACAAGGATGACCGTGTTGTCAGTCATCATTCCGACTCCGAGAAGCAGACCGGAGAGGGATATAATATTCAGGGTCAATCCGATGGCATAGAAGCAGAGCATCGAGAATATCAGCGCCACCGGCATCGTCAGGATCACCAGCACCGGAGAGCGGAAGTCCCTCATGAAGAGGAATATGATGACGCTCGCCAGAAGGAGGGCGACCACGATGTTCTGTAGCAGGTTGTTGATGGTATATTCAAGAAGCTGGGTCTGGTCTCTCGTGATCTCGAAGCTCAACTGAGGGTAGTCGTTCCGGAAACTGTCCATCAGACCGTTCATGGCCGACTTCAGGTCCGACATCTTCGCCTCGCTCTGCTTGATGACGGCAAGACACACGGCATCCTCTCCGTTCGAGCGGACGAGGCCGGTTCGTTTTGCCGGGTGGACGACGACCTTGGCGACGTCCTTTATCTGAAGAAGGCGGCCTTCCTTCTTGAACCAGAGGTTGGCGATGTCTTCACTGGAGGAAGCCCGGGAATCGAATTTGACATTGTAGCGGTACTCTCCGTCACGGATTGTGAGACTGCCAAGGCGGATGTTGGAACTCTTGACACAACTCTCGAACTCATTCATTGTCATCCCTGCCTGGAGTAGCTTGGACTCATCCGGAATTATGAGAATCTCGTCACTGACAAGGCCGCTGACATCGACCATGGCGACTTCGGAGAGTTGTTCGATGCGTTTGCTGATCACGTCACGTGCGAAGCGGCTCATCTGGGAGAAGGACTCGGTTACGGGGAACAAGTCCGATTGGGCCTCAGGCTCGGTGCGCTTCGACGGGCTCAGCGACCGATTCTGAGGCGGTCCCTGAGCTTGTGGTTCGACAGGCTCAGCGACCGAAGAAGTAATATTCACAAAAAACGCCGGAATGTCCGTGGCGCTGGCCTTCAAGACCTTAGGCCGGGCGATGTCGCCAAGGCTGGACATGGACCGGTCAATCTTCTCGTTGACCTCAATGAAAAGATAATCGATGTCCGAACCGTGGTTAAACGTAAGCCGGATCGTCCCGCTGCCGTCCTTCGCCTCACTGACGATGTCCTCAAGCCCGTTGATCTGGATGAGCTGCTGGCGCAGAGGCTTCAGCACACTCTCGTCCATCTCTCTGGCCGAAAGTTCCGAGGACGTGGCCTGCACGGTTATGTACGGGACGTCCACATCCGGAACCAACGACACTGGCAGCAGACGTATGCTGACAATGCCCAGAACAACGATGACAAGGGTTATCATCGTCACGGTTATCGATCTGTCTATCAGATGTTTCAGCATCGCCTACCTTTTTACCAGCACATCAGAGTTGTCCGCCAGATTGAGATTGCCGGAGACAATCACCTGGTCGCCTTCGTTCAGTTCGGCGTTCCTGTCCTTGTTGGCCTCGACCACGTAGGACTCACCATTGGAATAAAGTATCGTGACATAAGTCCAATGTGCCTTGCCGTCATCCGTGCAGGTGAACAGCACGTCCAGATTGTCCCTGATCACCACCGCGCTGCGAGGCACGACAAGCTGTCCCGGAATCATCCTCTCCACGATCACACGGACGTTCATTCCATCGATCAGCGAGCCGTCGTTCCGGACCTGCGCGGTGACGGAGATCTGCCCCTTCTCATCCACGAGAGGATTGATGGCGGTGACTTTTCCGGAATATTCCTTAGTCTCGTCAGCGAACGGGCGTACCTTCACCGGCAGCCCCACCGAGAGGAATGAATATTCCGATTCCATCACCGAGAAATCCACCTCTAGCACACTGTCGTCCACAATCGTGCAGAAAGTACCGGACGGACTCTGGTCGAACGGCTTCTGCTTGATGTCAGCGACACGCCCGGAGAACGGGGCATGGAGAACCGTTCCGGCGATCTCGTAGGACGAGCGCGCGAAATCGTTCTTGGCGGCGGAATAGCCGGATTTCATCTTCGCCATGGCCAAAAGGTCGGCGGGGACCGAGGTGGTGTCCCCGGCGGAATATCCCTGTCCCACAAGATAGTCATACAAATCCAGCTCGGCCTTCTGGAGCGAAAGCCGGGAGGATTCCTGCGACAGTTTCAAGTCGGGACGGTCAACGGTGGCGATGACGGCACCTGAGGAGACATATTCACCATTCCGGACGTTTATCGCCGCGATTTTTCCGGTTGTCCTGAACTGCAGCGCGCTTTTCCGTCCGGCAACCAGCTTTCCGTTGGACAGGAGCTGACGCGCGAAGTCCGTCTTTTCCAGTTTCATCACCGTGACCTCGTTTATCTGAGGCGTGTAGGCCAGTTTCCCGTCCTTCGCCTCCTCCGTCTTTTTGTTTCCTCCGCAGGCAACGGCCATCATGACGAGGCCGAAGGCAAAAAGGGACGCAAGTATATTCTTTCTCATATTCATTGATTCTGAATCATTCAACCATTTCCTTGACGTTGACGTCGATGTCTTTTCCCGTGATGAAATCGTAGAGGGCGTACTTCCGGAGGGTGTAGTAGTAGGTCCAGAAGTTGGAGTAGTCGGTGATGTATTTGGCCATCGCTGACTCGTTGTCGTTCTGGGCGTTGGTGAGGTCGGTCACCGTGGCCGAGCCGCGCCTGAACTTGTCCATCATCAGCTCGTACCTTTCGGAGGCTATCTCCATCGCCTTGCGGGAAGCCATGCACTGCTGACGCTGGTTGTTGAACTGGCCGACGGCGGTGAAGATCTTCCTGCGGTAGTCGTTCTCGCTCTGGAGGTTCTGCGCCTTGACGACCTCCTCGGCGGCCTTGGCCTTCTGCACCTTTCCCTTGCCAAGCCCCCAGTCGAAGATCGGCACGCTGAAAGTCAAACCCACAACCTCCTGGTTCAGAAGATCCTTATAGACATCCGGCAGGCCATTGCCGGTCTGGGACAGGCCGAAGCGGGCGTTAAGGCTCATCGAGATGCCCCTGTCCGCCTTGGCCTTCGCCACATTCGAGGCGGCGTTCAACTCACTTATCTGATTGTCAAGGCTGAACGTCGAGTTCCTCATCGCCTTCTCCATCACCAGATCGTAATCCATCAGAATGTCCGGCAGGGCATCGTCCACCACCGGTTCCACCTCCACGGACTCATCATAGCCCAGAATCGAGTTAAGGTACATCTGCGCCTGACGCACGTTGACAAGGCTCTCTCCGATCGAGATGCTGTCGTTGAGAGCCCGGAGTTCCAGTTGGAGATATTCCGCCCTCGTGACGCTTCCAAGTCTCATCCTTTCCGCCGCCACGGAGCGCATCTTCCCGGTGTTCTCGTAGTTCGACTTCACGACCTCCTGGTTCTTAAGGGCCTGGACGAGCGAGAAATATGCCGACACGGCATTGATCGTGACCTGCTCCATCGACTCGACGTAGCGGCGGCGGCCACGTTCATATTCCTTAGGCTCAATCAGTTTGTCCCATTTGAATTGGTTGTAGGAGAAAAGCGGCTGGACGTAGCGGACCGTGACAGGCTGGGAGTACCAGGTCAGTTTCTTGTTGAGTCCGAACTGGTCGATGCGGGAAAGGTCGGAATAGACATAAAGCCTTCCGCCGGTGAAGGTTATGTTCTGGGCGACCTGAAGCCCGAGGCTGTTCTGAAGGTTGTAGGTGCTGGCGTAGCGGAATGAGCCGTCTTCGTAGCTTTGCAGCAAGGTGAGCGAGCGGTCGAAGTTCATCAGGTTGCCGTACAACACAAGCGACGGCAGTCGGCTCGCCTGATAGGAGCGGTACGCCCAATAGGTCGAAACAAAGGCGTGCTTCGCCTCCAGCGCCGCCACCGACTGGCTCCGCGCCGTCCCGATCGCCTCCGGAAGCGACATCCGCCGCTGCGCCCAAAGAGGCCCGGCCCCAAAGAGAAAAATGAATATGCCGACCGCGGCAGTGGTTATTCTATGGTTAAGGTTCATTGTAGCCTAACATTTTTTTAGTGCTTGCTAATTTACTGAATATTTTCCGTTATCCGCCTTTATGATTATAGATTTCGTTCACCGGATCACGATTCCGACAATGTACTCCTCCGGCACAAGGCCGAAGTAACGGCTGTCACGGGAGTCAAGGACATTGTCTCCGCCAAGGAAATACCAATTGTGTTTGAAGGTATATTCACTCAGGATCTTGCCATCCAAAAACACTCGCCCCTGACCGTCAATTGTCGGCATAAATCCGGTTTCGTATTTGATCAACTTCCGGTACCAAAGAAAATCCGATCTCCCGACCGTGACCTTATCGCCTGTTCCAGGAACGTATGCAGGACCGAAATTCTTAATGTTCCATCCATTCATCGCATAATAACACCCTTTAATCTTCATAAGCGAACTGTCCGAAAGATTATGAAGCCTATATTGAAACTCACTCTCACCGACAATCCGCCCCTCCTCGTCACGGTAAAAGCCGTCCTTTATCCGGACCGAGTCTCCAGGCGCCCCTAGACACCGCTTGGCATAGACATAATTGATCTTAAAACCAATCGTATCTTTACTGCAGACGAACGGATAATTGAATATCACGATATCGCCTACGGACAATTTCCTAAGTCCCGGCATCCTGAAAGAAGACAATTTGGTACTTGAGAAGTCATAGTTTCTGTAGATTCTGGCTCCCATCAAACGGTTCACGATACTTATGCTGCAATTTATTTCAGCTTGTACAACGCCAAAATCGGATTCGACTCTTCCGACACATCCGGAACCAATGTCCGCAATTCGTCGTAATAAATCGGGTTGTGCTTACTTGGATAAATAGGATATACCAATTCTTCGTTGGCTGTCACACACAAGAGAGACGAAAAATCCACAAGCAAATCCGAAACATTCAAGTAAGAGAATACCTCAACCGCTGATGTCTTAAGGTCTAAAACACCATAATAGGCGGTGACATATTTATCCTGGACGGTCGACGAAAACCGGAAAAAGCAATACTTGTCAGACAGCCGGATATTATTCAAACCTCCCAAATAAGTGCCTGAACCAACTAAAGTCTCATATTCCTCGCGGGACATATTCATTATTTTTGAATATGGCAATGTCCGC
>ULTB01033181.1_pt1 | contig 29414 bp, 34 predicted proteins | sample 1957251 | NCBI WGS metagenome assembly ULTB01 (sample SAMEA4835724, study PRJEB28245) | human gut metagenome | biome: gut microbiome; material: fecal sample | place: Denmark | collected 2008
AAGGCCTGAGCTTCTTGTAAATCTCCAATATGAACCGCTGTATCATGGTCTTGCCAGTACCCGGACCGCCGGTGATGATACTTATTGGCGAGCGCAGGCAAGTCTTTACTGCCTGCTTTTGCTCGGCTGCTAATGTTACACCCAGCTTGCGCTCAAAGCGGTTGATCTCCGCATCCAAATCAATGCGAATACTGAGGTCGCCCTGACGGATGCGTTCCCGCACCCGCATGGCTACCTGTTCCTCCGCTTTAGCCGTCAAATAGCGGTAGGCTTGATCCTGATACAGTGTGATCTCCTTGCGGTCGAGGAGCTCACGGCAGCGAAGCCTCACCATTGGCTCCGTAACCGCCGGTGTTTCAAGCAACTCGATACACTTGGCCAGCAACATCGCTTTAGGGATGCAAAGGTTGCCGGCGTTCTTAAACAGACTTCCTCCGTTTTCTGCCTCCTTGAGTACATGCAGCAGTGCCGCATCGATGCGCTCCTCCCCACAAGGGTCGAAGCCAACGCTTTTTGCGATCTCATCGGCGGTTTTGAAGCCGATACCGCGTACCTCACAGAGTCGATAAGGGTGCTGACGAATGATGTCAGCCGCATCCCGCCCGTAGATCTTGAAGAACCGCACGGCACGTTTGGGCGCTATGCCAAATGGCGACAGCAGCGTGATGATGTCCCGTGCGCCTCGGGTCTCCATATAGGAGTCAGAGATGCGCTCCAGCTTTTTGGGGCTGATGCCGCGCACTTCAAGCAGCCGTTTTGGTTCTCTGTCGAGGATATCCAGCGCTTTATCACCGAAATGCTCGTAGATGCGGCGGGCAGTCTTTTCACCGATGCCCTTGATATAGCCGGAGCTGAGATAGGCGATGATGCCGGCCTCAGTGGGCTGTATCACCTCCTCAAATTGTGTCACGGCGTATTGGTCGCCGTGCTTACCGCGCTCCCAGCGCCCCTGCATCTCATAGCGGATGCCCTTGGCCGTCGGCAGAAAGTAGCCTACGGCCTTGACCTGCCGAAGCGCCTGGCCGGAGCTGTCCAGTATCTTCTCATGGGGCGTATAGACTGCCACCATGAACCCCGTAGGGTTTGGATCTGAAAGGGATTGCGGGTAAATAACCCGATCGTAACTGCACAACATGGGTTCCCCCTTATCCAAGCAGTTCTTCTGCACTGAGCGACAGATACTGTGCTTCCAGTTGATCTTTCCATTTTGAGATGATACGGCCAATAGTGCTCGCATCCATTCGATTTTCCGTAGCAGTACTCATACGTTGCCTCCTTTTTCGACTTCAAATGAGAGCATGGTGATGGGAAGCGTGTCCCAATTAGTCTCCCTTGGGTCTTGTATGCCTGCCGCTTCAAGAATTGCGCTCTGTGTTTCGGGCAAGAAATCTTTATAATAGATATCAAGTGTTCTTTCCATTTAACTCCTCCAATTTAAAAGGAGAGAGCGTGAGCCCTCTCCCATTTTTTTGTGCCGTCACTTTGCGACGGCTGCGATCTTGATGCGACGCTGAGCCGGCGGGTTGAGCACCTCGTCATATATGACGGGGTACAGCTTTTTCAGCTTCTCACCGTTCACGCGCCGTTGGTTTGAGGATACATAGTCGATCTGGAACTGCTCCAAGGGCGTCTCCAGAACGCCGTGTTCATGCTCACGCATGGTATCCGCGATTTGCACTGATAGTGCCATAACCTCCTTTTCGTTTTGCCTGATCTGACGATCCAGTTCACGGTTCTCCTGTTGGAGCGCTGCGATACGCCTTATCTGGCGCTCGTGCTTCTTGCCGAACTCGATGGTGGGAGCGGCGAGCGTGCCCGCGCCGTAGATCCGCGCAAGGGATTTCATCGCAAGCTTCGGGGCGACTTCTGCCATGGAAGGCGGTTTGTTGTCGTGGATGCTCTGTAGGAACGCCGCGACCGTTTCAAATATCATCTCCTCAATGGCAAAATCCCGAAATATACGGCGAATCTGAAAATCCTTCTCGCCATTGCCCCACATGCAGGCGATGTCCCAGAAGGGCAAATCCCGCACACCCATGTAGAACCGGCACTGGTACTCATAGTGCATGGGCACCTTATCATCCTTCCACTCATCAGCGTTGTAATAGGTGGTGGATTTACATTCCAGTCCGCCGGCATCCTTGGTGTCCCGATCCTCCATACTGTAATCCACATTGGCCAGCGCCCACGGATAGAGCGCGTGCTGATACAGATAGGTATCCGGGATGACGCGATGACCTGTCTTGAAGGCGTACATCTGCGCCACGACCGGCTCCAGCAGATGCCCCATTTCCTTTTGCCACATGTTTTCACTTTCGTCCGGTATAAGTTTGCCAGCTTTTTCGAGCCACAGATCAAGCGGTGTTTTCCAAGGGCTGATGCCGAACACTGCCGCAACGTCGCTGCCGCCGATGGTGATGGGGATCGAGCCATCGGGCCCGTGCGCCCTTGCCGCAAGCCAGGTTCTTCTGTCCATGCCTGCGGTGTCGCACAATATCTTCGTCGCCGTCATCAGTAGCTCACCGCCCCGGGCAGGTCGTATTCGCTCCAGCGCAATGTCAGCGCGCGGGCGATGGATTCCTCCACGGACAGGAGTTTGCTTTCAGGTACATGGCCGGTTTTGAGGATAAACAGGATCTCCTGCATGGCCATGTACACGTCATGAGCGGATGCGGGTGTTTCACCCACCGCCATGCGGAACATTTCAATGGCCTCCATGGCTGCCGCCTTTGGCATGGCCAGCTTCTTACAGGCCAGCGTCATGGCGTTGACCGGATAGCACAGCGTCAGATCGAGCAAACTTTCCAGCTTTTTGATGGTGTCGGCGAACTGGGCAAAGAGCATATCCAGCGAGGAATCGAAATCCCGCACCTTGGTCTGCCGCCTGTGATGCACCGATACCACATTGCCGATGCGTATAGGGTACTGTCCGCCCGTAAGCAAAGCGGATACAGACGCAGCCGCAACGCCCACATCTGAGGTTGTAAATCGAACGCCCGGCGTGAACTTGGATGCCAAGTGTTTCTGCCCATGTGCTACGAGCGCTTTGTCATAGGTTTCAAGCAATTCATCCCGCTGCGCCGGGAACGACCATGATGCCGTCGCCAGTGAGTGATCGGCATACCCTTGTGAAAAGATGTTGCCGGGGAATCGCTCATTCAGCTTTTCTGACATGGCTGTCATGAGTTCGTCGATAGGCAGGATGGAATAATCCCGTTCGTCTCCGGAATGGAATGCCGCCACCTTTTCGCTTCGCACCAGTAACAGCGCCTCGGATTTGTGCAGCGCCAGACATTCGTTGAGAATACTGGCGAGCTTGGGCTTTTGCAGCTTCGGAAGCGCAGAGCCTCCGATCTTCGCCCTGTCGAGTAGGGATTTGTAGGCGGTGTTTCGGATGGGCAGATACCCGTCCTCTGTCAGCAGCGCAAGGCCAAGGTTCCTTGCCGTGTCGCTGACGGCCACCTGCGATACGTCCGGGGCGAAGGCTTTGTCGTCAGTGTACAACGGCGAGGCCTCGTCCAATGGCTCGATGTGCAAGCCGGATACCGTCCTGCGCGCCCACCTGCTTTCGCGGGTCTGCCGGGCATGATAGGTCTGCATTGCGGCGTAGTCGTCGAAGGTCGTGTTGAAATCGTCCAAACAAGGTTGCATTGTGGTTCTCCTTTCGTATTTCGGCGGTGAACCCGCCATGATATGCAAAAGGCAGGCCCCCTGTTGGAGTCCTGCTTATGCTCAAGGATAGGATGAGCTGGAACAAAAAAAGCGCCCAGAGGCAATATGCCCATGGACGCTGATGATACTTGGAAACTGTGCCTTTCCAGCGGAATGGCTTGGATACTTTACACAAGCATTATACCATCGCCGTTTTCATCCGTCAATGCAAGCCTTGCTCGGCTTCTACTCAATAATCTCCCGCACCCGGCCAATCTGGCCGTCCGTCAGCATGACCTTGATACCATGCGGGTGGAAGCTGCTCTTTGTGAGCAACCGCTCTACAACGCCCTCAGTCAGCTTACCCGTGCGTTGGTCTGCCTTCAGCACGATTTTGACCCGCGCGCCGACCTTCACATCGGCTCTGTTCTGTCCGTTCATCCGTTTCTCCCATTCGATCACCTGTATTGGCTGACATTGCCGAGTACGTCCGCAACGGCAGCTTCGACCTGATTGGCGATCTGCTTCGCTTTCGTCTTTGCAATGCCAATGTGCTCCGCTATGGCGAGAATATCCTTTCTGGACGGATCGCGGCCATTGCCGTTTACGCTGGTGGCGTGCTCGCCGCCCAGCGAATTGCTGTAAGTTAGGTCGTATGCCGGAGAAAGCTTCCACGCCTGCCGGTCCTCGTCATATAAGAAGGTGAAGTTTTTGGAGTGGTCGTCCCGATTATGCGCATACACGTTGAAGCACATGAGCCGATACATCTTTTCCACTTCGGAGTAATCCTTTGTCAGCTCCAGCGTCAGCGTCATGAGCGTTCTATAATCGAGGTTCGGTATGCGATGCGAGGTTTCCAGCAGCGCGGATACGGACAGCATGTGGACGCGCCTTATTGTGCCATCCGGCCGCTTTATACGGTCGAAGCGCTTTGTGCCAAAGTATCCCTCACATCTTGCGGATGGAAACAACCTGGTTTCAGCCACTTCCAGACCGCATTTTCTTGCGCACTCACAATAGCGGTATTCTATGAGCCCCACATCACGCCTGTCAATAGACGCGGGGAATTTGACGATCCAATCCTCGCCGTCTATCTTGGTCAGTATTTTGGGCCGCGCGCCGCCGGATGAACCGCCGAGCCGGAACAGCATATCCAAGTCGTTTGAGTATTCGGACTCCAATACCTTTCGGCATTCCTCCGCCATGCGGTCATACTCTATTTGCGCTTGCTCCGTTTTCCACTGATGCACAGGCCGGTATGTCAGCGCACCCATACCGGAATCGCCCACGATGGCCAGCCGGTTCAGCATATCCACCTCATGCGGGTCAACATGCTCACGGTTGAGCATCCTGTCTACGAGAAGCCGGCCCCAGCCATCGGGAAGGCTGTCGGCAAAGGCGCCGAACAGCCCGTCGAAAGGGTCGGGTTTCGGGATGAACACCTTCTTTTGCAAGGGCAGGCTGAAAGGGCTAATGGAAAAGCTTTCACGCAGCCAGCCTTCATTGTATTCAAATGCCACAAGACGCCCCTTGTACAGCGCCAATGTTCCGACCTTTCGCTCGCCAATGAACGCTTCCAATACCTTATACCTTTCCATCTATGATCTCCTGTATCGAGCGTATTTCCGTTTCCGCGAACAGCTGCTCGAAGCCGTCCGCACAATCCAGCACAACAGCGATTTTCAGCAGCGAGGTCAGAGAGATCTCACCGATGCTTTCAAACCGCTTGATAGACCCGTAGCTGACGCCGGATTTGTCTGAAAGATCCTGCATGGATAGCTTCCGCCCCTTCCTGCGTTTTCGCACATTCGCTGCAATCAGTAGGCTCAGTTCCTTCGGCGTTTTCATGGCGTCATCTCCTTACAGCTAATATTTTAACCCATATCAGCGACATAATCAAGTATTAGTTAATATGTTATCCGCTGCTTGTTTGAACTATACGGAGACTCCACAAAAAAAGTGACCTGCGATCAGGCCGCTTCTTAACTATATTGTTCTTGCGTTGTTCACACTGATTGTCCGAGATGACCTCGGACGCAGAGCATATCCGCCGAATCATCCGGCATAGGAGCATTACATCCGCCAACGCTCTCCCAATCAACACGAATGCTCTCGTCCACATATTCCTTTTGATCGGGCAGAGGCATCTCGAAATCCAACGCAAGGGCTGCCGCTTGTTCAAGAGAACCGGCGTCTATGCTCAGAACACCCCATGATTCCCAGACAACCGGAATCCGATAGGTTTGGTAAGGCCTGACCATATCCGGCGCCATGATGACGCAATCGAGGATTATGTCCTCCAATGTCTTGGGCTCGTCATAGAGGTCCGAAAAGACCGCCTCCAGTTCTGCGATCTCAGCCGGGTCATCCGGCGGGTCAAAGTTGCAATATAAGTCCGGTGTCTCATTCTCCGTTTCCTTGTCAGCGCCATCTCGAACTTCGTATATATATCCCGTCAGCCCCTCATACTCACTTTGGTCGGTGCCGACGACCGATGCGCCGATCGTATAGGTGACGCCTGCGTGTTCAAAAGTAGCGCCATGTCGGTTGATTATCATTTTTCACCCTCCGTATTCTAAGTAGCGCGTGAGCGGGATTTGCGTCCCGCTCCCTTGTTTTGTCATCACTCATCTGCCTCATCGCGTAAGTACGCAAACGTCTGCTCCAGACGTTCGCCGTCATAATCGTCGATGCTGCATTCGCCAGCGTCGCCGAATATGTCTCCGGCAAAATAGTTACCCGGCTCTTCAAAGTGGAGTTTGAAGGAGAGCTGGGGAAATAGCTCTGATGCCTTTGCAAGCCAGCACTTAGGCGGCGACCATGCTGTATCAAACTCTGTCTCAATGGATGCGCACCCTTCCATCCAGCCGAGGTCGCCAACGGTGATTTTGTCGTGGTATATATCCCATTTCGTACCCCAGTTGGCAATATTCCAATGATAGCCGTCCATGCCTGGAACGGTTCTGCCAGTCAATGCGTACAGCAAAGCGTTCTCAGGCTGTTTGTTATGCGCAGAATAACCCGTCGCCAAGACTTCCGGAGGCGTTGGAATGAGCGCATTGAAACAAAAATACGGCGTGTCCTCCGGCAGATCCATCTGTCTAATTAGCTTCTCCCATTCCTGTGGTGGGTAGTGTGCAGGGAATCCCATGCTGGATTCCACGAACCGTTTAAGCTCTGCGGCATTCCCGGATACCATCAGTTTATTCATGCACCAATTTGGCATACTTTTAATCCCTCCTCAATTATGATAGTCAAACATGACCACTGCCCAGTCTTCTGGATGCTCATTCAGCGCGGCGAGAGTGTTTTTGTAAATGAGTGCCGTATACTCGTGTGCATCGTAGAACAGCGAATCGTCAATGTACCGTCCGTACAGCAGGTCTGACAACCTGTGCAGATGGAATGCTGTCAGCAGATCAAAACCGTTCTTCGGTTTATCCTCGTAATTCCGGTCCCAGATGCCGCTTGCGATATGCTCTATATCGACGCCCACTGAGCTTTTCAATAATGCAATCAAGTGGTCGATCTCACTTTTTTGAGTTTGATAGCATTCAGCTACCGCTTCATACAGTGAGTTTGGATCATCGCTGCCTAGCAGGACATTTTCCGGATACGCATCCGACCAGCGACCAGCAGTATCGGTTTCTCGCCAGTCAAACACTTCTTTGTAAAAGCCTTCTGTTTCACTTTCCGCGTGAGAGCGGATGGCGGATACAAGACTATCCCGTATCATGCTGTCAGCTTCTTTCGATACATCCGGTATGTAAACAAGAATCTTATGCAAATAGTGCATATTGCTCCTCCCAAAATATGGAGCAGGGTTTGCGTCCCTGCTCCAGTTCAGTCATGTGCGGATAAACCGCTTTACAACATTCGTCAGCGTGATCGGCAGCGTGTGCAAATCGGAGATGTCCATGTAGGCGTCTCCATAGATCCGCTCGATGCTGTCTTTATCATCGCCTATCGCCGCCGCAACGAAGCAGATGCCCTTGCGGCGGTACTCCGTCTTGATACCGCGCAGATCTTCCTCGGCGGCGGTGCCGTAATAACCGGAATCAGCCGGCTGTCCGTCGGATACGAGGATCAGCAGCCGGATGTCCTCTGGACGTTTGGCGAGCTGTTCGGCAACAAACCGAAGCGCGGCGCCGTCCCTGTTGTTGCCACGGGCGGAAATGTCCATCAAACGGTAACGGTCGAGCTTGTCGATGGAATCGAATTCGGCGTAGGAATACAGCTCGACTCCGCTGTATGCGGAATGTCCGTAGACCATCACAGGGATACCGAGCGACTGGCAGAAATCATACAGGATGATCGCAGACGCCCGTGCATAGGTAGCACGGCTTCCGCAGCCCATAGAGCCTGATTCGTCCAAGAGCAGCGCTAAAGCAAGCTCCGGCGTTTCGTTGGGAAGGCTCATCTTGGAGAACACTCTGCCGTCATTGCGCGGCAAAGAGTGTATATCCAAACGCCGTCCCATATAAAGACCTGTCTGCTTGCCGCCCCTTCGCTGGTCCTGAAGCTGCCTCGTTATGCTGCGCTGCAGCTGCTTGGATATGGCGAGCAGCGGCGGTGAAGCCTCGTCGTACCTGTCGCGCAGCTTATCGTCTATCGTACTCATCCGGTGAACGGTCATCTTGACGCCTTCATGGATGTTGCCGTAGGAAATGTTCTGCGCAAGCTCGTTAAGCTGCGATGTACGCTTGGTTTCCAGCCGTTCCTCCGCCATGCGGTTAAGCAGGTCTTCGATATCCTTGGCGGAGGCGTCGTAGCCAATGCCGTGATAATCGTTGTCGTATTCCAGCTCGCCGCGGTTGGGTGTGGAAACGCTGTCTGTCTGCATGAGTGGGATGCGACCGCCTTCCTTATCCGTGACTTCATGCGGCTTATCGGGCGCTTCGCCCGCGCTTCCGATACAAGCGCCGTTCATATCGCTGTCGGCCGTACCAGAAGAAGCGCCGCCGACCTCGGATGGTCCTTCATCATCGGCTTCGGGTTCTTCGGCCTCTTTCTTATCGCTCGCATCATCCTCTGTGTCGTCTTCTGCGGCCGGAGGCTTGGCAAGCGCTGCGGTCATCCCGCGTTTTGCACTGCGCATTTCTCCGCGCCCTAAAGCGGGCGTGCCATTTTCGGCCACAGCAACCGTCAAACCGGCGCCTTCTGAGGTAGAACCATTCAGCGCATCGAACAGGGCGTCTAACATAGCAGCCAGATCGCCGCCGGCCGCTTTACTGTTCTCCTCGCAATACTCCAGATATGGCTTGATGTAGCGCCAGTTGCGCACGATAATCAGATTGACCATCTGCCAGCGTACCCTTGGGTCAGCGCAGGTCAGCCCCTCATCCAAATCGTCGAGTGAATGGAATACGGCCTGTATGCGCTCATCCGTCAGGGCTGTTTCACCATACTTTATTTCCCCATACAGGCAGTAGCTCAGCATCATCTGGAGGATAGAGCGCCATTTCAAGCGTTCGTCTGCTTCTTGCTCGACAAGCTGTGCGACGGTTTGTGTCTCCTCCCATACGCTTTCCCGTAAGCTCTTCAGGTTTGCGCCCAGCACGCCCGGAAAGTGGTTCATCATCTTTTCTTCAATGAAGCCGTCCTCTAGGACGTTGTGCAGATGATGCGAGAGCCGTGTAAATGCCGTTTGGTAGACGGAGCCTTGATTTCGGTATTCCTCGATCTCATCCACATTGAGCCTGTGCGAAAGCTCAGCACAGACGGGACGCTCCGGATACCAGCCTCCGTCCATCGTTTTTGCAGCGTGGGTCTGGCTGGACAGAAAATCCGTATACAGCACATGACCCAGCTCATGCGCAAACAGTCCGCAGACCATTTCGTATCGCTCCTGTCGGTTCTTTTTGGCTTTCACCAATGGAGTTGCCGCATTGATCCAGATGAGCGAATTGTCCGTATGCGCGCCCTCCGGGTTCTTCGGTTCCCAAACGATGCGGACATTCACCCTGCGGTTATAGGCGTACCGCTTGCTTTGCGCCGCAGCTATGTCAGCAAAGTGTCCCGCAAGAATGCGGGACACGAAAAACTGCCTGTCGGTTATGCTGTTGCGCTCCTGATTGAGCAGCTGCCGGACTTTCTTATGATTTACTCGTGTCATGAGTGTTCTAAAGCCTCCTTTCTATACCGCCTTGCGGCGTTTGGGTGCAAATTGCCCCTCCAATACCGAGGATATCAGCGCATAGCGGTCGTCCTCGTTGGCGGTAGCCTTGGATATGACGGTGTATAACGCCGAAGTATACGGGTCGCCGGTGATCTCCGTGGAAAGTATCCAGTCGATCAGGCTGCGCATACCGCAGGAGCCGTCAACAATGCCATTCTTGCGCATGAAATCGCTCATGTCGTTTACGACTCTGACCATCTGACCCACCAGCACATCGTCCTCACAGCCCGTCACGCTCATGGCGCGCTGAGCCATGACCTCCGGGCTTGGCAGTTCGATGTCCTGCGCTAGGCTCATTCGGTCGGTGACGCTTTGGTTGAGCCCGCGGCAGCCTTCGTAGGCGATGTTGGTGGTTACGACGACGACAGCGTCCGGGTGCCTGCGGATGACCTCGCCGGTGGGGAGCGTAATACTGCCCGTCTGCTCAAGCAGACTGTTCAAGCCAACTAAAACGCCCGGCTGCATGATGACCGTAGGCTCCTGCACTTCACACACATACCCGTATTTCAAGGCACGGATGAAGTCGGTTTCCACATAAGTGTAGGATGGGCCCTTATCCTTAGGCTTTACATTGCTCAAAAGCCGCACCTTGTCGGTCACGGTATCCAATACCACGCCCATGCAGTCTTGTGATGTGGCGTCCGGCTTTTTTGCGCCTGTCAGCTTCTCATATACGCCTTCGGGGTCGTAGTCCATGTCGTCGAGGCCGGGCAGCTTCATTAGCGCTGCTACGTTGGCATAGGTAATCCCACCCATGCTCAACAACTGCTCACGCTCCTTGTCCAGCTCAGCGTCGCCCGTTGTCGCTCTTGCGGTATCGGGAAACACCTGCCCGACAAAGTCAAATATCTCGGTATTAGCGGAACAAGTATACTTGACATACGGCAGGCCCAATCCCGCTGCAATCGCCTGTGCGCCCATGGTCTTGCCGGTACCAGCAGGCCCGCGCAGCAGAAAGTTGCGCATGGGCATAGCTTTTTCGCTGGTCTTGACCGCATGCTGGCAGATGCTTACAACCTCCTTAGGGATGATGTACCATGCGGGGAGCTTTGGCACCAGGAGCTTTTCTCTGGCGTTAAGGCTGCGGCCGGGGTTGATGGGATACTGCCCGACAAAATCGCTGTGCTCGATCAGGACGGCGGGCTTGTACACAGGCGCCGGCCCTGTCTGGGCAATGATGGAAAACTCGCCGCACACAACTGTCTGCGGGATATACTTGCCAGCGTCAAGCTGTGTTTTGGGGATACGGGTCAGATTGCCCGTTTTGTCGATGTTCAGCTTGATGTGCGCGGAGCAGGTATCGTCCTTGATACGGCGATAGGCGTTATCGCAGAGTACGGCCATAATGTTTCCCGCCTTCACCACATCGTGCAAGCCCAAGGATAGCTCTGTACGGTACTCTTCAAGGTTTTCCGCAAACTCCTCATCCTCCGCAAACGTAGGCATCAGGGAAAAGAGCAGCGCGCTGCCGTCACGGCCGCTTGCGGTCAAGGTATAGATCTGGCTGACCTCGGTGTTTTTGTCGTACTCGATGGCCATAATGCTGCCGGTGGCGGGGTCGTACACGACCAGGTTGTAGGCGTCCGGCGACGCGGAGGACTTATACTCGGCAACACTGCGTCCGTCCGATATTCCCAGTGCACCTTCACCGCTGCCATCCCGGCAACGGCAAAAGGCGTTCACGGCCTTTATCATGGACGGGGAGAGCGTGGCTTCCGTGCCGTCGCCATAGGTTGAGCTGACCTTCACCTTTTTGCTTTTCAACGTATCAAAGGGGGGCGGCAGCGGACGGTTGAACGCGAACAGCGTTTGTGTGTTGACGCTCATATTCGATTTCCTTTCTATTCTTGATATCAAGCAATCAATGCTCATGTCCCATACGCGCTGACGGATGTATTTCCGCCATCACGCATGTTCCCTAAGCATCGCTTACTTGAGGTGTTGCGATGGCGACGCCATCATCCATAGGTTCTGTGTCTGTGAAGTCGTGTTTTTCAAGCTCGGCGCAAACGGCCGGCCAGCTTTCCTTTACCGGCAGAACCGACGCCGGTATCACAAACCGGTCGTCCCCACGGGCGATCGCTTCGTTGCACTGGTCGCTGAGATAACTGATATGATCTTCCACCCATTCAAAGGCAACAAGCTCATAATTGACGGGCATGGGCGATTCCACATCCTCTTGTGTGTCCGTTTCGCCCTGCGATTTCGCTTCCGGCGATTCGTTTGCATCGTCCTTCGCTTCCTTGGACGGAGCCGCTGTATAGCTGAGATTCACGAATTGAAGATCCGCCACAGTGACCTGCGCCCGGCGAAACCCGCCCGCGTGGTTGAGGATAATACAGAGTTCTCCACCCGCATGAAGCGTTTTCTCGGGGTGAGGCGTTTCCCATACCCAGCGCGCGCCGGGATGCTCGCACAGTACGGCTTCAGTTATGCGCCGCTCAAGGATGGTAAACGCCATCCTGATCAGGTCGCGTTCATTGTCCGGCACAGACGGGGCGGCGGGCGGCGGAAGTATAACCGCTTCAGGTTTTCGCAGCGACGCGAACAGCAACACGACGGCCGCGATGACAGCGCCTGCGAGCGCCAGCAGCAGGATCGGCCACAGCCGGGTGATGAAGCAGAGCAATATGACGACGCCGAGCAGGGTCAACGCCTCATACGCTATATGTCGCTTTTTGCTCTTGTCCATACTTTGGATATTTTCCTTTCTCGTAAATTGAGGACGGGATGTAGATGTGGATCTCGTTGCTGAAGCTAATGCGGCTTCCGTCCGCCCGTTTACGGCTGACGACCGCGCAGGCCTGCCTGGATGGCAGAAACAGCCGGCCTTCCCGATACCCGGACTCGGTGGCGGCGCCAAAAAGCGCCTGACCGAATACGACCGTGCCGACGTCGTTGTCGGTATCCGATTTCACAAGCACAAGCGACTCGCAAAAGCCGCTTGGCGTCGTGTGGATCCTTACCGTATACTGTCGGCCGGTCTTTACCGCGAGAGCAAGCTGATTGAGCTGTTCTCCTGAAAGCGTGCCTCGGCTGCGCTGCCGGAGCAGTGTGATGAGTTTGACGGTCTTTTCCTCCTCGGTCTTGAACATGAACGATGTGTTTTTCAAGAAATGCCCTCCTTTCCCCAAAAAATAAAGCGCACGCAATCGGTGGAACCATTGCATGCGCCATTTTGGCAAGTATGTGTTTTAAGGTCGGTCAGGTCTCGTCAGGGTAATACGAGTTGCCGCCGCCAAACGGCTCATACCCCGTAAAACCGGGAAGCTGTTCCGGCGGCAATGTGGACTGCTCCTGTTTATCTTGAACGGGAACTGCCTTTTGTGCCGTCTGCGCGTCCTGCTTGGGAAGCGCGCTTGCAGCGTACTCGATGTTGACGGCTCTGATGGTCGGCCATGTGGTGATCTCGCCGGTCTCCCGGTTGACCCACGGCTTCATATCGAAGTTGCCCATCACGTTGATGTGGGAGCCCTCCTTGAGGTTCATCCTCCGCACGCGCTCGGCAAGGTCGTCGAAGGCGTTGACGTTGAAGTTCACCCAGCGGGTTTCCTTATCGGCGCGCTTGTCATACACTTTGCAGCCGATCTTGAAGCTGAGCATGCGCCCATCCTCGGAAGAGTGGAATGCCGGAGCGCCGCCATACCCCTTGGATATGACCGCGTCCGTTACCAGTTGCAGCATCATTGTGGTCGTCTCCTTTCATTTTTAGGTAATAAAAAAGCGCCAAACGGCGGATAGGCCGATTGACGCTAAAGTAACTTGGAAACTGTGCGAATCCATACGGATTGCTTGGAAACTTACAGCGTAAGTATATCACGGGGATTTGGGTTCGTCAATGACGGAAGACGTCCGCTGCTCGATAAGGATGTAGTCGTAGATAAGCAGCGCCCCGTCCCGTTCGTATACCTTAGCGCTCTCTTGGATATAGAGGCGCAGCTTTGCGCCGGCTCTATATCCTCTCCTGTGCTGTTTGAGCTGTATGCGCAGGATCTTCCCGTCGGCTTCCAGCGTCACCGTCTTTACGCGCTTGAACAAAATGGACTTCGTGACCTCTGCGCAAATCCCTTCCACTATCACATATCGCTTTCGGTCGGCTATATGAAACAGCCAGACTGCGCTTGTGAAGCTGAACAGCATAAAGCCAACGCCTGGCAGCACAAGCAAAGCGTCGTATCCCATCAGCAGGAATACCACGCTGAACAGGAGAAAGGCGCAGCCCATCAGGCCGCGCCGCAGGATTTGCCGCTGAAGAGCGGCGGGGATCGCTTTGAAACCGTCTCGTATGCGCATGGAACACCTCAAATCAGAATGATACGCCTCTTCTTCAGAAGGCTGAGCAGAATGCTTACCGCGCCGGGCAGCGCTGGAGAAAGCTCCATCGCCGCTTCCAGCGCGCCGTCGAAGATATTTTCCTTCGTATAGATCAGCTCTACCACGCGCTGCCGATTCTCCGCGCCCAGGTATTGCGCTTTCGGCTCAATGCCCGCTTCGGCCAGCTTAACAAGCTCCGCCGCGGTCAGGCGCAGACCCGCCTCCCTGATCCAACGCAATAGCCGCCTTTCATCGGGTTCAAGCCCCCAGTATGGCAGCTTGCGCTGGCGCGGCGCGATCACGCAGTTGACGAGTATGCGAAACACCTCGCTCGTGAACTCCTTGCCCGGCTGCGATTCGACGAGTCCAACCTTCTCAAGCGCGGCCAAACGCGCTTTTCCGAGATACTGAACGCCGGTATGCCCGGCCAGCCAATCCCGCGCCTGTTCGTTTTGCAGCTCATGTATGCGGCCGCAGCGGTTGATCGTGATCGCGCCCCGGCATTGATTTATCAAAAAACCTTTGGATAGATATAGCATATTGAAGCACCGCCTTATCTTGTTCTTGAACTATTACACAAGCGACGTTTCGGTTTTACAACAGTTCCATCAGTTTATCTGCACGGCCACCACCAGTAGCCGGCCGTTTTTGCCAAACCCGCCGGACCTGTCGCAGGTCACGAGCGTCAACAGTCTGCCATCGGCAGGGGCGTATACGTTGGTTTCATACAGCGCCCGTGCCTTAATCGACTGCACAAAACCAACAAATGCATCATCCGATATGAAGTCCTGTTGCAGGAAGTTGAACTGCTCCAGCGTGCCAACGTCCAAGTGGCAGACGGCAAGCACCTGCCATGTTCCGGTTCGATGTGGCGTATCGAACTGGAGCGTCTGGTGCTTTTCCCAATAGCTCTGCTTCTTGAATTTTGTTAGCTGCGAGAACATGAGGCTTGACGAACCACCCATGTTATGCCCGAATACGATGGTATTCCGATCCAGCGGGTTTAGGTTGTTCTGATAGTCCATGAAGATCGTACCGCAGCTCGCTTCCTTCCGTTTGAAGCTCCTGTTCAGGTAATACTCGTTGTCCTCCGCCTGCACAACAGGGTAATTGACCTTGGTGCCGGGGATATACAGCCAACCCGCCGTATCGTTGTTTTGAGCAGTCAGGGCATCAAAATCAACAGATACCCGCTGCTTTGTCTCATTGCTGCCCGCATCGGAAGCGGGTGCGCTCGTAGAGGGCGCAGACGTGGTGGGCGTAGATGTCGAGGGCGTGGTTGATATGTCCGGCTCGGCTACTTCCTCCGGCGTGGCGCTCTGCTCCGGCGTTGGTCTCGGCGGCGCAAGCTCTATGATGACAATATCGTCGTCCGGCCGCAGCACATCCTCCGCGATGTCCACATAATCCGCTTCATATCCCGCATACTCATTGGCTTCGATGACCCATGCGACGCCAAGCGCAATGGCAGCCGCAAGCAAAAGGCCCATCACGCACAGCAAAATGATTCTCTTTTTATCCATACCACACCTCACAGCAGCTTCATAAGCACGATCGCCAGCACCACGATGACGATGGCCGAAGCACCCACAACGATGATCTGCTTGATAAGCCCTTTATCCAGCTTTTCTTTGAATGCGCCGTCGTCCAGTGTGGGCGTATCGTCGTAGTACCCATCGTAGCCCTCATCCTGCGGATCGGGCGGCGGAGCGTCTGGTCGGCGCTTTATGGGCTTGGGCTTATGCTTCTTTTTCTTGGTTTGCGGCGCTCTTTGCTTAGGTTCTTCCTTGGGAACACCGCTTACGGGTATCGTTGCGCCGCATTCCATGCAAAAAGCGGCGTCATCCAATATGGACGCGCCGCAATAGGGGCAATACCTCATTTCAAAACTCCTCCTTTTCCGGTCGTAATGACCGGCCGCTCAACAGAAGTTTCGACGCTAGGAGTATAACACAGGCGGATTTGCGTGTCATCGGCGAGAACCCGCCATCCGCCTGCCAGTAATATGACAAGCCCTTGCGGCTGCCTTTTGATTGAGATATACTAAGCCCGTAAAGTATCCAAGCCCTTCCGCTGGAAAGGCACAGTTTCCAAGTATTCAAAGCGTCCTTAGGCTTTATGCCTCGGGGCGCTTTTTTCATATAGATTCGGCCGTGTATTCGGCCCATAACTCATATCTTCGGAACGCGCACGCGCTCCGTTTTTATATGCCAAATTCAGCACAAAAGAAAGGAAATCGAACCATGAACGCACAGGAAAAGCGGCTCACGGAAGAACAAAGCGCATTTGCGGAAAAGCATCATCATGTGGTTATGGACTTCCTGCGGCGCAAACGGCTCCCGGAAAGTGAGTTTTACGATGTGGTGATCTTTCGGTATCTGAGGGCGGTGCAGCTCTACTGCATCAATCCCCAACTGCGCAGGTACAAATTCGAGGCTATCGCCTTCAAGGCGATGGACTGGCAAATGAAAAGCTACTGGCGCAAGGCCTATAAAACGCTCGATAAGACGTTGAGCCTTGACTCGCAGCTTGCAGGCGGCGGATTGACGCTTCACGATGTCGTCCCCGCCGATGACTCTGACGCGGGCGAAGCCGCTTGCGACACACTGACAGCGGAGGCGTTGCTCGCGGCGTTGTCCGACGAACAGCATACGCTTCTTGGCCTGCGTCTCGACGGTTATTCCGTGAAGGAAATCGCAGGCCGCATGGGCATATCGTGCGACCAGGTCGAGGATACGTTTTCATGTATCCGAAGCATTGCGACAGCGATGGCATAACGACCCCGCATTACATAAGCGACAGGAGGTGAAACCGTCTTACAGAAGGACAAATCGTTCTATCATCCCTATCTGATCAAAAAAGGAGTGACCTGAATGGAACAAGCAGAAAAAGCAGGCATCCCGCGCATGAAAGAGCTTGTCGGCATTCTCAAGCGCGCCGACACCGCCTACTACAAACATGACGACCCAATCATGACCGATCGGGAATACGATGCGCTCTTTGATGAGCTGAAGATGCTGGAGGATAACTCCGGCATTGTGCTTTCCGGCTCCCCGACGCAAAAGGTCTCCGGCGAAATACTGGAAGGGCTTACGGAGGTCGAGCACACCCGCCCCATGCTGTCGGCGGCAAAGACAAAGTCCGTCGATGAGATCGTCCGATTTATCGGCAGCCACGCGGCGCTGGTTTCGTGGAAGCTCGACGGGCTCACGCTCGTGTTGCGCTACGAAGACGGCAAGCTGAAGCAAGCCATCACCCGGGGCGCTGAGGGTCGTATCGGCGAGGATGTGACGCACACGGTCAGAGTCATACTCAATGTACCCTTGACCATCCCGTACACGCAGCCTCTTGAGGTTCGCGGCGAAGGCGTGGTCGGCTGGGCGAACTTCGAGCAGCTCAACGGCGAGTTGGATGAGCCCTATACCCATCCACGTAGCTTGGCTGCCGGGAGCATCCGCAAGCTCGACGCGACCAAGGTAAAGAACCGTATGCTGGAGTTCGTGGCTTTTGACCTGATCTCCGGCGACAGCTTCACCATGAAGCATGAGCAGTTGGCGTTCCTGTCAAAACTGGGCTTCGATGTGGTGTACCATCTCCCCTTGGGCGATCTGCCCACCGAACCCCAGATCCGCGCGGTCATAGACTGGTTTAAGCCTGAGAAATGTCCGTATCCCGTGGACGGCCTCATTGTGGAATACGATGATATTGCCTACGGCGAGAGCCTGGGCGCGACGGGCCATCACGAAAACCGCATCATGGCGCTCAAGTGGGCTGATGAACTGTATGAAACCGAGTTCCTCGGCTTCGAGCTTGCTACGACCCGCACCGGCATGGTATCCATCACCGGCAAGTTCAAGGATGTGGTTATCGACGGCGCCACAGTTAATCGTGCCTATCTCCACAATCTCGACATTGTCGAGAGCTTTCAACTGGGGACCGGCGACAGGGTTCAGATCTATAAAGCAAACCAAATCATCCCGCAGCTTGCCGAAAACCTCACGCGAAGCGGAACGGCGGCGCTCCCCAGCGCCTGCCCTTGCTGCGGTGAACCCATCATCGTAAAGGAGACCACCGGCGGCACACGCTTTCTACATTGCGTGAACCCGGAATGTCCCGCGAAGCTGGTGGACAAGTTCGTGCATTTCTGCGAACGCACGCGCATGAACATCGAGGGCTTGTCGGCAAAGACGCTGGAAAAGTTCATCGATAGGGGCTGGATCAAAAGCTTCGGCGACCTATATGAGCTGGAACGATACCACGACGAAATCGTTAAAACGGAAGGGTTCGGTGAAAAGTCCTTTGCACGGCTTCAGGCCAGCATTGACAAGAGCCGGAGCTGCACACTGAACCAGTTCATTGCGGGGTGTGGCATCCATACCGTAGGCCGAACCGCCGGACGTGTCATAAGCCGTCACTTCGGCGGGGAGTGGGAAGCGTTCGAGCAAGCCATCAAGGACGGGTTCGACTTCACACAGCTTCCGGACTTCGGCCCCACCATGCATGAAAACATCTATTCCTGGTATTCCGACGCGAGAGCTGAAAAGCTATGGCGTCCGGCGATACAACATCTTAATTTCAGAAAGGAAATGACTACTATGGCAAACACGAGCAACCCCTTCTACGGTAAAACAGTCGTAGCGACCGGAAAGCTTGAAAACTACACCCGAGACGGCATTCAGACCCGGCTACTACAGCTTGGCGCAAAACCCGCAAGCGCCGTAAGCAAGGCTACTGATTTTTTGATTGTCGGCGAGAACGCCGGTTCTAAGCTGGCCAAAGCGCAGCAGCTCGGCGTGGCTACGCTTACCGAGCAGCAGTTTGAATCCATGCTGGCGTGACCAGCGCTAATAAAAAAGGGAGGAAACATTATGTCAGAAAGCAACGCAATCGCAACCATCAACAGTATGGAGGGTTTTCAGCGTCTTGCACAATTCAGCACTTCTGCCGCCGCCAAGGAGCTTGCCGGGTTCAATATGCGCTTTGACCGTGTCAAAGTGCCTTCCGGCGGAGGTTTGACATTCATGCTTCAGGAGCCGGATGCCAATGGTAACACCGATTTCCGTGAGATCAACGCCGTTATCCTGACGCATCACCCCATGCAAAGCTACTTTCAAGGCAAGTATACCGGCGGCAATGCCCGTCCGGAATGCAGCAGCATGGACGGCAGTTTCGGTGTTGGCTCACCCGGAGGAAACTGCGCGAGATGCTATCTCAATCAGTTCGGCACTGCGGAGAACAACAGCAAGGCCTGCAAGCGCAAGCACAGGATCTATATTCTAAAGGAAGGTGAGATCTTTCCAATCATTCTCGACCTCCCTACGCTTTCTGTAGAAGGCTTTGGAAAATACCTGCGCAGGCTCTTGACCGTTGGCAAAGACCCGGGTGCTATCGTGACGCGGTTTGCGCTTAGAAAGGCGGCCAATAAGGGCGGAATGGACTATTCACAGGTGACCTTTACAGAAGGGCGTGACCTTTTGCCCGAGGAGCTTACCGCCGTGCGCAGGCTTGCCGCTCAGGTACAGGCGTACAGTTCTTCCGTTGATTACGATGCCGACGAGCCGGACACTGTGAGCGGGGATGTCATACCCGATTACGATCCAGAAACCGGTGAACTTCTGACGCCTGCCGTGCAGGGCTTCTGATTTTACCATCAACCCATTTGCAGCCGGGCGCCTTTGGGCCTCCGGCTCTTCTTTTAGGAGCTTGTTTATGTTAAAGGATAAAGGTTTATTTCTCAAAGCGGAGACGCAAACTGCGCTTTGGGTTCCATGGGACACGGTTGGCCAGCTTATCGGCGATAAGCTGGAGAAGCTTCTGCAAATGACATTTCACGTTCGAGCGGAATACCGCGATGCGGACTACTGGTGTTGCGAGTTTGGGATGAATTACATTGATGTTTTTATGCAGGAACGGCCGTTTATGGCTATTGACGCTATAGAGGATGAACGGCAGGAGATGATGGGCTGCGGCGGTGCGCGAGACGGCAGCGGTTTACCTGTCAATTCACTTGGTATGGAAGTTTCAAAGAAGATACTCTTGCTGGCATCTGGCGTTGATAATGTGTGTATTATTTCTCTGTCTACAGATAGCGGTACGGTTTATATATACACCGTTTCGGATATAACGATTTGTGAGAATACGGCGGATTTGAGCCTGCCCGTCATGGACGAGAAAACGTTTGTGCTGGTGACCTGCTATCCGTTTAGATATAGCGGTCATGCGCCGGGGAAATGCGTAGTAACGGCGCGGCGCATTGGCAGAAAGCAAGTAATCGCCGCTTTGCACCTTTGCGACTTCGCCTGCGAATGATTATAGTGTTATATATAAGGTATTCTGAAAGGAAGATTTCAATGTTGTCTTTTGAAAACGTACTTGATTGTTTTGCGCTGGTTATTCAGACAGGAATCTGCGAAGTACTGCTAACTCGCCACGGATATGTGGTAATGGAGTGGGACGAGGAAGAACGCGAATGGTTCAACGTAACTCATTGCGATACTCCCGAGGCATTGCGTGAAGCAATTCTTTCGGCGTATGAAGGATATCTGCAACTCGCGCTCGTCACGGATTGCCACAACCCCACCGAAGAAGAAATACGCACGATACAAAAAAGGAGCGCTGATTTGCGGCTCCTTTGCAATGCACATGGCAAGATGACGGTTATCTGACGCCGGCCTGCTCCTTTTCGCGCAGCGCTTCCAGTACGCTCAATATGAAATGCAGGGACGCTTCATCAGATACGTCCAGCAGGCGGTCTATCTCTTTGCGAGTATCTGTGCGCGCGCTTTCGTTTTTGCTGAAAACAACGCCGTCCAAGGATATATTCAAGATTTTGGTAATCTCGAACAGTATTTCAATCGATGGCTTTCGATATGCTTCACATGCGTTGGAGATACCTCCAGCTTTTCCGCCAGCTCTTCTTGCGTTATTTTTTTGTTTTTGCGCCCTTTACGGATAGCTTCCCGCAGAAGCGCCAGTTCCTTTTCACACTTCATATTCCTGCTCCTATATTTATTAGCTTAGCGTACCCATATCTGATTGAAAATTAGCTCAGAGTATTTTAAAATATCTCTTACAGCTAACTCGATGTGAAGCAGAAGAACGCAGCACGGTGTTCAATAACATCGCATATAACTAATTGGTCAGGAGATGATTGCTTTATGTGTGAAAAGAAATGGTTAGAGGAACTGCTGAGGGCGCTGGATGGTCATACGGCTGCTTCGCTTGCCGAGGCGGAGAACGCCCTCTCACGAGGGTTTAAGCCCTTTGATGTTTTTATCGCTGAAGTGAGGCGGGATGCTAATCAACCAAATGATGGAGAACAGCGGGACTGAAAAGCCCGCTGTTCTTTGCTAGATAATATATTTTGGAGATTTATGACAGATTTTTCCTTTCTGGTGTGTCATAATAAATGTGTCAGTATGCTCATTCGCTTCAATAAAGCTAAATGTGTTGCGAAAGATTTTTGCCGGCTGCGGTGTCTATATAGGAGATGATAAATTCCGGCGTGCGTACTGTCATACTTATTCCTAACCTGCACAGGAGGGACTGCTTGGACGTCATCGAGTATTTTGAAAGGAACTATAAAAGTTTGCTGTTATGCGCGGTCATGATGATCAAAGATGTAGACAGGGCGCAGGATATTCTGCATAACGTAGCAGTTACCCTGCTTACAAAGCAGGATGAACTGAGGGACTTGAAGCATCCGGGCGCTTATGTAACGCAGTGCATATATCGCACAACACTGAATTACTCGAGAAAGGAATCCAGATCGGAGGCTTACGATCCTGTAGTTCTATCTGAAATATGCCGTCATCCCGATTCTGACGTTGTATATGATTATGTAGAGTGGGTGATATCGATTGAGGCGTATTTACAAAAATACAGTCCAGAGATGCGGCAGATATTTATCGAACACTACCTTGATGGGGTGCCGATAGAAACCATCGCGAAAAAATTGAGTCTAACACCAAATGCTGTTTCGTTGCGGCTCAAACGTATGCGCGATTCCCTGGCAAAAAGCGCGCCCGATGTATTTCGGCATATAGATGTTTTGACTCTGCTGTAATGAGGTATAAAGCAATGAGCAAAATAAGAGAGAAAATAATATGGTACAGAATGAAGAGGCTCGCCGCGGCGCATCCATTCTTTCATAGGAAGAATGGATTACTGTCCATGCGCGAAGCAAAAACTCTGCTCCGGAAAAAAGAGATTCCTGACGGGCAGGAAGTAGTGCGCCGGGCGAGAATCGAGCTTGGCATACCTGAGCCTGTCTCCAGTGCAACCATATCATCAGGGAAAACGCTTTTCAGCACCGTGAGTAGAGGACGCTATTTCGTTATGCGCAGGGGATTGATATGTTTGTCGGTGCTGTTAATTGTATTTGGCCTTTTCACCATGACAGAAGCCGGCACTGCATTTGCAAAAGGTATCTACAATGTCATTGTCAGCGTGTTTGACGGCTCTCTATTGTCCCGCAATGAAGACGCCGAGGGATATGTGAAACCGATCGATTTTGCGGCGCTCCCCGCAGAGTTTAAAAGTCTGGAGGCTGTTGCAGAAGCTACCGGACGGCAGATTGTAATCCCGGGCAGCAGTGACGATGTCCTGCTATCGTTCTCGGTACACATAATCGGAGATGATGCACTTGTTATAGGGAGCAAATATGCCCGAATCGACGGGAAAAAATATGCTGTTGTGCAATCTCTTTATAATGATTCTGCATTCTGGGGCGGTTATTACAATGCCGCTGATGATGTGATTACAATGGAATCAGGTATTGGGATCACTACATACCTGTCAATCATGGAGGATGAAACGATATATGCGGAAGCATTCGGCGTAGGATATGATATAAATGTGAGCAGTATAGAATTACCATTGGATGACTTACAGGAGATTATAGGAAACTTGGAATTCTGGGGCTAAGTTAGAACGAGTTACCGGGGCTGCCTTGACCAAGGCAGCCCAAAATTATATTTGATTTTTTAAGGAATCCATTTGCTGCTGGTTTCTGAGGTTCCCGAATAGTTCGTGCCGTTTTTTGAAGAAGTATGCGTACCGGTAACCTTATAATAATGTCCGCCATCCACGGTTTTTGTCCCTGATGCATCTACATAGTCGGCATTTCTAAGCTGGCTGGAAGCTCTCGCTACTTCATACCAGGTAGTCCCTCGCTGTTCCCAGAGAATTACTGTTATGCCTATGGTGTCCTCTGTTTGAGCGGACGTGGAATATCCGCTGAAAGATACCGAGCGCCCGGTGTTGTTCATATAGCAGCGCCCGCCGGCCTGGCGGGTTGCCGCTAAAGCTGCGGTACAGATTGAAAGGCACAGGATAAGGATAAGCGCAAGGGAAAGGATTCTTTTCTTCATATTAGAAGCCTCCTAAAAAATATATTTGCAGATAAACCGCTGTTTATATGACACCTCAACTACGAAAAATCTTTCGCCGGTTTCAAAAATATATTTTTATTTATTTTGGATTTTTATGACAGATTTACCCCTTCCTCAGGTGTCTATATAGCAGAGATGGCTGAATCTCAATTCAAAAGCCGTCTGTGACCCGGTGACGAGGGAGGGATGCTTATGATTGCGAATATGTAAAATACCCCTGCATTTCATGAGCGGGCGGCTCACATCGCTGAAAAGGCGATGCCAATTTGCAAGGGTATGACTAAATTGTAGCTGATGATTGATGACTTAGCAACTACGGAATCTGAAAGGAAAAAATATGAAAAAGACACTAGCGTTAATATTTGTACTTGTGTTTGTGCTCTCAATGATGACAGTGGCATATGCCGATGATTACACCGACTCCGCTAAAAGCTACAGCATAAGGCGGCTAGGTGTTAATGGAACGCTTTGGTCCTCAAACACTGTAAAGCGGAATGCGACTTACAATGAGCAGGAGTATTTATGCACTGTATACACATTCTCCACATTGGATGGTGGCTCTAATGGGCATTTCACTACAAGACCATATCTTTCCGATAAATCGACACAGGCTTCGGCTTATGCAGCTAGGATGAGCGCCACAAACGACTTCGATGGATACAGTCTAAGTAGAGACTACGCTTATACTACCAATTTCTATTTCAAGTTCGTAGGCAACCCCAACTATGCGATTAAGTCCACAGGGAATTATTCGGTTGGGCATCATGCCTAAGTTTTAGACAGGTTAGGCATCCGAACTTTTCGGATGCCTAATCCAAATAAGCAAAGAGGAGAAGGTATGAAAAAACATCTACTCACGCATATATTTCGTTGGATTGTTCTATCCATATTTCTGTTTTGTGCTGTACTATCAGATGCTGATAGCATCTCAACTTTAACAGGTACAGAATGGTTGATTTATGAACTGAATAATCCGTATTTCATATGCTACTATTTGATCTTTGCGATTATTCTAATTAAAGGCGACGTGAATACAAGTAATTATCGGCAGAATGCATCAACACACATATTTCTGGATATCCTTCTAACATCTATTTTTTTGATCTTATTAAGCACTATATGCTGCCTGTTAACTTATATCATTAAAAACGGGAGCATATCTTTTCCGTACAACACTTTCCAAATAGACACCAAAAATACTTTAAGCGCATTACCATCACTTTTGCTCACTATTTTGCTATTATTACTAAAGAGTAATTTTTGCATGATATTTATCAGCGTAATCAATTTTAAGAGCAATTTGCCAATGGGTTTTTTTGTTTTGCTTTTTACCGTTATCGATCGATGGTTCTATGAGGTGTTGAATATTTATCAGCCATTAGGCTTTACTTTACTTGAGCATTCAACAATTTTTTATTCAGAAGCGGTTGCACCCACATCAAATGATGCTACTCGGATTTCGTTTTATGTATCCCTATCCGTTTGGATAATTTTAATTTCCTTATTTACGGTACTGATCCTCCTTCAGCAACAAAGTTTGGTAAGGTCGATAAGAGGTAAACATAATGCTAAATGAATTTTTTAAGGTTTTTGTCTCTGATCTGAAAAGATGCATTCGGAATAAGCATCTTTATATATGCCTATTGCTTATGGCAATTTCTTGTATTGCAATACTCTATAGAAATGTGCAAATAACAGAAATATCGAATCAAAAGATGATTGGCACACTCAATTCGTTCATTTACGGAGCAGTATACGATAATCCGATAATGGCCCTTTTTGCACCATTTATTGCTTCATTTGTGTTTTGCAGAGAATTCTTGACAGATAGTAGCGAACCATATCAAAAGATGCCTAAGCAGACTGCATATAGATTTAAAGCCTTATCAATATCAATAAGAACAGGCCTGTTTTTTATGTTTAGCTATATGCTTGTACTACTAATCATGCTATGCTTGGACTCTGATCCATCTATCAGGCAAAACTATTTTGCAGGCTCGCTGTTTATAACCGTGTATGACCGTTCCATGCTGCTGTATTGTATTTGCTTCATCGCTTTCAGCATGATTTACGCAGGAGCTTATTCGTTATTAGCCTTTGGCTTATCAAACCTCTTTAATCGACTGTATGAAGGGGTTATCTTACCTGGAGTAGTGAGCTATTTGCTAATTTATGTTGCCGCTGCCCTTGTCCCGAATGTATCGAATAGCGTATTTGCATATATAGTTCCCTTTCAAACTTATGATACTACGTCAGGAATGGAAGCAAATCGCTATTTTTGGCAGATAGCTACTGTCTTTGCGGCAGCCTTAATCATAAATGCTATCGTTATTCGAAAGAATGGGTGGAAAGAAGTATGAAAAGGATATTTGTTATTACTATCATTATCATGAGCTGTCTTTTTATGGCATGTGAGGCAAACATTCCGGCATATAGAAATGAAGCATATCGATTTAAAGATGATATTCCGCTATCGAATTTAAATGATTTTGTGAATGTCAGCAGAGATTACTATGATCAAATAACACTTCCAGATGTTGAATTCGAATATTGTAAAACGGACGATATCAGAAATGCCGATGAATATCTTGCCTTGGTAGATATCTTTATTGAAAGACGATTCTGCTTAAGTTACACGAAAAATCCTACGGGGAATGATTTAGAATCCTGCCTCACAGAGTCCCTTTTCAATACTACAAAAGGATATTTTGACGGTTTAAACTATGATATAAAAAGAGACCATGTAGTATTTTTCCCACGAGAGGTAATCATAAATAACGGTGAGATCATAAAAAAATTTGTATCTGAAGAATCCTATATTGGCATCAATGCTTATGTCAATCTTTCGGTAAGAGCAAATTCTGAATTTTTTAAACATCACGAAAATATGCGTCATGGTGCAAATTTTATATGGTTGTGGCTATACTTCAATAGTGATAAACAGATTATAGGCTGGTCTGAAGTCTATAATGGGGAGGGAATTTTGTATTTTAGCGATACTCTTTAATATGTTAACTCTTTGTGAACTTTGTAATTTTTGCTTTACAATGCATCGGGTCAGCACTACAATAGTAGTGTATTACTTGAAAGGCGGAATCACCATGAAATCTTTGTCAAAAGCGGAATGGGTCATCATGAAAGCATTATGGGACAAGCCGAATCAACCAATCTCCGGAATTATCCAAACGATTGGAGATAAGCTTGATTGGAAATACAATACTTTTACGACTTATATCAAGCGAATGTGCGATAAGGGTCTTTTAAGCTATAGTCAATTGGGTAGGGACAAGTTTTATTATCCTGCCTATGCTCAATCCCATTGCATTCTTGCGGAGAGCAATGACTTATTGGAAAAGATCGATCAGAACGCTACAAAAGAACTTCTGGTTTGTATGCTACGAGATAGCCATTTAGATGCTGACGATTATAAGGAACTTCGAGCCTTAATTGATAAACTTGCAAAAGGAGAATGTTCTGATGGCTAATACAATATTAAAAGCACTTCTCGAAATCACAATTTACTCGATTGTAATATTTCTTACAATCTTGTTGATCAAGAAAGCGTTCCATTCGCGTATGTCATTCATGATGCATTATTGCGTATGGTTTATTTTAGTTTTGAGATTAGTTGTTCCTGTAACGATTGAAACAAGCTTTAATTTTGTAAACTTACCAATGCATGAATTGCTTGAAGCTGTAAGTATGGACAACGCTGAGGTGCAGACTGAGCATCAGGGAAGCGGCGCTTGGTTGCCGGAACGCAATAAAGGTGCCTCTATCGTAACGCCTCCAAAGGAGCGAGAGAATTATTCAGTTTCGGCATCTGATGGGATTAGTTGGCAAGTGGGACTGCTGTCTTTGTTTGCTGGCGTTGCAGCAATTATGATATTGCGTATGTTCGCGCTGCATACCCATCTGCTACTTCACATACGTAAGAATAGCAATATTCCTAATGCGCCAACCCTTGAGAAATTCGAGATATGGAAAAACCGCCTGCGTATTCGCTCACCAATTAATCTTGTTGTTTACGGTGACAACAAGATTACCACCCCTGCACTTATCGCAGCAGTACCGCCAATAATAGTACTGCCTGAAAACACGATTATGAAACTTGATGATCATCAACTTGATCTTTGTATTTGCCATGAACTATCCCATTATAAGTTCAAAGACCATATTATGAACCTTTTGCTGTCATTGCTCTCATGTATATACTGGTTCAATCCCATCATATACCTCGCTAAGAAAATGATTTTGCGCGATATGGAATTGAGATGTGATCACTCTACACTAAGTCAGTTCTCTGCTGCCGATAAAAGGCTCTATGCTAATACGCTATTATCCCTTGGAATAGGTAAGCATAAGATTCATGCATTAGGGATGTCTTCTTCAACCGGAAAAAAAGCCTTAGAAGAGAGAATTGTCGGCATTTTTAGTGCGCCCAATTCAAGCGGCTTTGTTAGAATGCTGGCTATACTTATTTTCACCATTTTGCTATTGACGTGTTTCACCACTGCCTGCCAGCCAACTCCAGAATCTCCTGTCATACATAGCAAAGGAGATATTATGGATAGTATAATTAACAGCTCTGAGCTTACAGCTACGGTTCCCAATATTGCTTCGAAATACGAATATAAGCTATTAGGGAATGTTAAGGACTCCCTTAGAATTAACGATTGTGCAGTTGATATATCCGCTGAAATAATTGCGCCGAATATAACTGAATGCGCTGCGGTAAAGCTCAAGTCATATTATTATACTGAAAAGGACTTAGAGAAGTTTATCGGCTTGTTTTTTGAGCCATCTACCGCGTTGAACTATACGAATGATACAGCCGAATCGGTAGAGCGAGAAATACTCTATTATAAAAAACTTATTGCCGACTTAAATAGCGGCAATCTCCCTGGTGATGATCTGCGTTCGATTGATGAGCAAATCAGTGACTGCGAGATACAGATTGTTGAGCTTGAAAAGAAACTGCTTAATCTTGACGAAGACTCTAACAACGAGCTAAGCATTTCCTTTGAGAAATTTACCTCTGTTGAAACCTTAGCGCAGTTTATTGGGAAATGCAATGCAAAGGACTACATTCTTGAGGTTTGTAACATGCAGGATTATGGATCATCATTGATATTCTACTATAAAGGTTTTGTAAAAACCGTGCCAGTAGATAATATCGCAGAAAGCGACGAGCCGGACTTGGCAGCGTCACTTTCAGTTGCGGATTCCTATATGGAGCCCTTAGGTATACAGGATTACGTTCTGTATTCTAAATCCGTAATGGACTTGAAAACGATTGACTCCACAAATGCCACTACATACGTATACAATTTGCAGTTTGTAAGGTCCTACAACGGTAGTATAGCGCCGTCCCTCATTGCTCCCGCACCGGCGGGAATGTCAACAACGAATGCAAATAAAGAGCAATATGGGCGGTGCGCTAATCCGGAGGTGCTTAAAGTCATAACAGACGGCAAGGAAGTCTTTTGGTTCGAATGGACTAATCCTTATGTCATTGAAGGCACTGTAAACAGCAACGTAAGCGTAATAAACCAGGATGAAGCAATGACTATTGCCTTATCTCATTTGAAAAACCTGCTTGTGGAAAAAGAGGCCACAAAGCTATTTATCAATCGGATTGAATTAAACGGTTCCTATATTACGATAAAAGATGAGAGGGACACATTTTTGCTAATTCCAGTGTGGGATATTATCGGCTATCAAACCCTTCATGATGGTTCGCGCTATTTGGGCAGCCCCGAATACGCATTAAGCTATGTGACTATAAACGCTGTTGACGGCAGCATAATCGACAGAAATTTAGGCTACTAACCGCTAACTGACAAATTTACAACCCGTTTATACCTTGCTGCGGACTT
>ULTB01043422.1_pt1 | contig 29133 bp, 32 predicted proteins | sample 1957251 | NCBI WGS metagenome assembly ULTB01 (sample SAMEA4835724, study PRJEB28245) | human gut metagenome | biome: gut microbiome; material: fecal sample | place: Denmark | collected 2008
TTTTTATATAATTTTGTGTAGGAACTTTTTACCAAAAAGATTGTAAATTATTGAGAAAAATCGAGATTTATGATATAAATTAAATAGAAAAATTAAAAAATTTGGAAATGATTAAAAAATGAAATTATGGAGATGATATAAAATGGAAAATAAGGAGATGCTAACAAAAGGAAAAGAAGAAATAACTACTTTAAATTATAATGTGATAATGGGATTTATTGAAAGAAATGAGATTAATATTTAGGAAATTCTTAATATAGAAATTGTTATTTATCAAGATGATAATTTTAGCGGAAAAAATACAGTAAAAGATTGTAGATTCAAATAAATGTAAAAATGTGAGGAGACTTTTAATGACAAATTCTGAACAAATATGTAGTGAATTAGGTAAATTATATTTTTTTAAGGAATTAGAAAAAAGTGATTTGGTTTATATAGATGAGGCAGATAATCAAGAAAAAGAATTAGCTGATATCATTTTAAGAGTTGGTAATTATATATTTACTATACAAATAAAAGAAATGGATGATACAAGTAAAGATATACAAAAATGGTTGGATAAAAAAGTCTACAGAAATGCTAAAAACCAAACAAAAGAAACATGTAAAAGGATTTTTTATGATATAAAATTTAAGAATACAGAAAATAGAGATATATTAGATAATGTTGATAAATGTACTATTATACCAATTATTATTTTTGATGTTAAAGAAAAAGAAATAAAATATAAAAAAATATATGAAACAAAGGATGGAAAGTTGTTAATTCATATATTTGATTTAAAAGATTTCAAGTATTTATGCCAAAAAATTATTTGCCCTATGGAAATGGTTAGATACATAGATGAACGAAAGAATTATGTAAGACTGCCAATAGTTTCATTAAAAAAAGATAATCAGATAATGGTAGTTAAGACATGGAATGAAAAAGCAATGATAGATCTATATTATAAAAAATATGATTTAGATAAAATAGAAAGAATTAAACTACTAAAATTTAATACTTATCTAGCTTTATTTGAAGAACACTGCGTTAATAACAAAGATAATTATGAAATTATGATAAAAAAAATGAGTCAGTTTTATGCAAGAAAAATAGATTGTCTTATAGAAAGATTAGATTTAATAATTGAAAAAGCTTTTAAGGATGAATGGTATTATAATAGCTATATAATTGATAATCAGCAATGTGTGTTATTTATGTCAATACCTAAAGATAAATTAGATATCAATTATATTAATTTTATAAGTAATTTATTTATGCATAAGTTTAAAATAAAAAATGTATTAACAATTATAAGCCATGCAATTACAAAAGATAATTATGAATTAGATTTTGCTTTGGTTGACTATGATGAAATTGATTCAAAACTATTTGAGGAAACATTAAATAAAAATTATTTAAATTTTTGGGATACTAAATTAAATAAAAAATGCTGATATAAAAAAAGGCGGGATCAATATAAAATCTCGACTATTTTAATTAGTTTTAACAGTAAGAAATTCTTCCGTAACATTAGCTACATCCTTAAACTCATCTTCAAAGAAATGAGAATAAATTCTATTAGTAGTTTGCATACTTGAATGACTTAACATTTCTACTAATAATCTGAGTTTGAATCCCTTTAGAAATTAATCGTTTAAATTGCAAAAACTGTCAAGTACTTATATTTTATTTAAAAAACCTTATAAAAAAATTGTATAAATGGTAAAATTAAATTACCGTTTATTAGATAAATAAAAAGACACATAATTAAACTTATGATACAATGTTGGTGACCAAACTAACATTGAAAGGAAAGAATAATTATGTGTCATACAAATAATATCACAAAAGAAAGAAAATGTAAACACCTAGAATATAGTGAGAGATTATCTATTGAAAGATGGTGGAATAGAGATAAACGTACAAAAGTTGAGATTGCTGAGCTTTTAGATAGGACTGAAAAAACAATAAGAAATGAAATAGAAAGAGGATTAGTAAAAAATCTAACAACAGAATTAATAGAAATATGGGTATATAGTGCAGATGTAGCTCAACAAAAATATGAATATTATTTAAAAGCTAAAGGTCCTAAATTAAAAATAGATAATGACTATGAGTTAAAAGAATATATTGAAAGATCAATTAAAGAGGACAAAAAATCACCAAGAACGCAAGTATATTATGCTCATCCATATCGTTGAGGAGAACGAGGAAGTAATGAAAATGCAAATAGATTAATAAGAAGATTTATACCAAAAGGAATTGATATAACACCAATTTCAGAAGAATATATACAAAAGATAGAAGATTGGATAAATAATTATCAAGAGCTATGTTTAATTATAAAAGTACCAACGAAATCTTAAGTGAAATATGTGCATAATAAACCGGAAATTTATCATTGCCATTTATAAAATAAAAATGTAACTTATGCAGGAGTATTATTTAGTGATCAGGGAATGTTAAGACAATCAAGAATATTTTGCACAAGGTGGAAAGGAAATGAAAAAGGTAGTATAGATGGAGATGCTTTAGATGATAAAGAATATACAGGAAGTATAATTGCATTATTAGATAATGCAGAAACATTTATAAAAAATAATTCTAAAAACCAATGGACGATTAAAGGAATGATGAGAGAAGAAAAAACTGATTATCCAAGAGAAGCAGTACGTGAAGCATTAGTCAATGCAATCATACACAGAGATTATCAAATAATTGGATCTGAAATACATGTTGATATGTATGATGATAGATTAGAAATTTCTTCACCAGGTGGGATGATAACTGGAAGTAAAGTACAAGATTTAGATTTAATGAAAATTCCATCAATTAGAAGAAATAATGTGATATCAGATTTGTTTAGTAGATTACACTTAATGGAGAGAAGAGGTAGTGGAATAACAAGAATTCTTAGAACATATGAAAATTTTGAAAAAAAGCCAATATTTTTCTCTGATTCAACTCAATTTTTAGTTGTATTACCTAATAAAAGTACGGATCTAAATGAAGAAAGTCCGGATTATCCGGAAGAAAATCCGGTTTTATATAAAAAAAGTTCGGATTATCCGGGAGAAAGTACGGATATACAAGTAGAAGAGTTTTCAATAAAAGTAGTAGAAAAATGGGATAAAAAAGTAACTCAAAAAACAAAAATAAATATTATTCAGTTATTTAAGAAATATGGATATAAATATACTTTTAATAGAGAAAATGTATGTGAACAATTTAATGTTAGCAAGAGTAGAGCTTCAGAAATTATATATAATATGAAAAAATGGGAAATTATAGAAAAGATAAAAAATACACAATATAAATTTATTAAATAAGCTATTAATCATTTTAATATATGTAATTTGCATTATACTGATAATTCTTTTCCCTACACTAGCAATAAGTACTTTTGAAGCAATGTTAAGTTGCTACTTAATGATAATTGTAGAGGAGATGAAGTCAATGAAAAAAAGACAAATGGTGTACACTCTAGTTATATGTAGGTTAAGATTTGCCAATAAATGCAAAATACGATTAAATATTAAAATATAATAGATATAGAGTGCTAGGTTCAAATCCTAGGCCTACACCAAGGAAACTTTCGGGTTTCCTTTTATTATATATAAAATATTTCAGAAAATACAAATTTCGACAAACTTTTCAAAAAATAAGTGGTATATATAATAAAAAAGTATGGAGAAAAGATATGGACTGTTTAATTGCAGAAAAATTAAAAGAATTAAGAAGAGAGAAAAAGATAACACAAGAAGAATTAGCAGAAATATTAGATATTAGCCGTTCTAAAGTTTCAAGTTGGGAAACTAACAAAAGAGATATGACAATAACAGATGCAGTTAATTTGGCAGACTATTATGAAATAAGTTTAGATAATCTATTAAGTATAAAACCAATAAAGGAAAAGGAATATTTAGAAATTTCATATAGATTTTTTAAAAATAAAGCTATTTCTTTAAAAGAAAAAACTAAAATTATAAAAATGATGGAGGAAAGTTTAAAAAGCGAAAATATAGACGAATTATATGAAAATTACAAAATGACACAAAATGCGACAAAGTAGTACAATAAAGTGCTAGTTTGTCGCATTTTTGATATGTAAATAAAACAACAAAGCTGTTATAATGAATTACATGAGAAAGGAAAAAGAAAATGGAAATAAATTTTGAAAAAAGATATATACCAATATATACTTTTATTGTGGCAACAGCACATCATATAATTTTAAATATTAATACAATATATGGAGAAGTAATAAAAGATGTATGGCCGATAGACGCAATAATACTAGTATTAACATTATTATTTTTATCAATATTTAATAGACAACAAAAACAAAGAATAGCATTAGGAATTATTTATAAAAAAAGCCCTTTTGAAAAAGCATATAAATACATAAAAAAAGACAATAGAATTCGCAAAGAAGATAAAGAAATCAAAGAACTAGAAAATATATCAAATGATAGTTTTTATATTAAATACTATAAACCTGTAAGAGAAAACACAATTGTTAAAAGTAAAAATTCAGAATATTGCGTAATAAGAGATTTAGTTTTTACAATATTTATTATAGTAATAGCTCTAGTAATATTGACAGTAATATGTCCTAAATATTTTTATAAGGAATTAATAGCTAGTATAATTGGTTATATGATAGGAGTTATAGCTTGTAAAATGAAAGTTAAAGACTTTGTTAGCCAAATAGTAGTAGAAAAAATAAATAAAAAGGAGGTAGAAAAATGAGTATAATAAAGTCATTTGCAGTTGGAGAGGGAGATATGTTTTATATAGAACACAATTCTGATAATTTTACAGTTATTGATTGTTATATGCATGATTATAATAAAGAATGTATTATGGATGAAATAGAGAAAAAATCAAAAAATAAAGGAATACATAGGTTTATTTCAACACATCCAGATGAGGATCATATATTAGGCTTAAAAGATTTTAATGATAGATTGAAAATAACAAATTTTTACTGCGTAGAAAATGAGGCAACAAAAGACGATGAATCAGAAGATTTTAAAGAATATTGTAAGTTAAGAGATGGTGATAAACATTTTTATATTAAAGAAGGATGTTCAAGAAAATGGATGAACCAAAGTGGTATAGATAATGAAGGAAAAGAAAGAGGAAGTTCGGGAATTAATATAATATGGCCAAATATAAACAATCAATATTATAAAGAAGCTCTAAAAAAAGCAAAAGAAGGAGAAAGTCCGAATAATATTTCACCAATCATAAAATATAGCTTAGAGAGCGGAGTAACAGTTTTATGGTTTGGAGATTTAGAAGATGATTTTATGAATAGTGTTAAAGATGATTTGAAAATTGAACAAGCAGATATAATATTTGCTCCACATCATGGAAGAAAATCAGGTAAAATTCCGAAAGAAATATTAGATAGAATAAAACCAAAATTAATTATAATAGGAGAAGCAGCATCTGAACATATAGATTATTATCAAGGATATAATACAATTACTCAAAATTCAGCAAAAGATATTACATTCCAATGTGTAAAAAATAAAGTACATATATATGTATCTAGTGAAAATTATAAAGTTGAATTTTTAAGTAATGAATATAAAACAGATTTTGATAATTACATAGGAACATTAAATGTGTAAAGATTATGAAAAAATCATAATCTTTTTTCTACGGTTTCTTTGTCACACCTTGGTCACACTCCCTGCAAAATTACACAATTTTAAACACAATTTAACACAAACAAAGCATCACCAATTTCACCGATTAGCTTACTCTAACAATACATCACACAATTACACCAAACTCAGCAACATCAACACTTACGGGCTCATAACCCGAAGGTCGCAAGTTCGAGTCTTGCCCCCGCAACCAAACTTATATCGTTACAGCTATAAAGGTTGTAGCGATTTTTTATGTTCTCCAATTAGTTAACAATAACGCTTTAAAACAGCCCTTTTATGTAGAATTGGGGAAAAGTTGGGGAAGAAATCCTCAAAAAATGTTTATATTTCTAATAAATTTTCAGTAAAAGACTATGGGAAACCTAAAATATTTTTTAGTAGTCTTTTACTTTTTTTTATCGTGAAAAGTTTAATGGCTTTTAATTTGCCTTAGTGAAATCTGAAAAAAGATTTTAGACTAATTTTTTGGTAGTAGCAAGTTTTCTAAAACACTTCCTGCTTGTCTATTGTGAGAAATAATAGGATGCACGTAAAAGTTAAATGTTGTTGTAATTTGTGCATGTCCTAGTCTTGCTGCTACAACTGCTACATCTATGTTTTGTGATATTAAAAGTGTAGCATTTGTGTGTCTTAATCCGTGAAAGTTAATTACAGGTAGTCCTATTTGTGCAACATATTTCACAAACCATTTGCTAATTGTAGAAGGGTGCATAGGCTTGCCATCAGCTTGTACAAATAACCTATCAGAATTAGTCCATAATTCGCCATAAATGGATTTTTGTTCTTCATACCATAACTTATATTCCTCAAGTAGAGAAATCACGAAATCTGGAATTGCTACTTCTCTGATAGAGCTTTCTGTTTTTGGTGTTTTTGTAAATACACCTTTGTCTGCTAAATATTGACTTGAACGATTTATACTTATAATGCCAGTTTTAAAATCAACATCTTGCCATTCTAATCCCATTAATTCACCAAGCCTTACACCAGTAAATACTGTTAAGATGATTGCAACTTTATATTTTATTTGATCTTCGCCAAGTGTTGTTAAATTTTCTAATAATACTTTACATTGCTCATCATCATAATATCTTCTTTTAGGCTTTTTAGCTTTTGGTGGTTGAACACGTTCTGCAGGGTTAGATACAATTAATTGCCAATATATAGCCTTGTGTAGCATTGCACGAAGTAGTCTGTGATGTTCTAATATAGTCTTACCAGATAAGGGTTTTAGAGTTTTCTTACCATTGTTGCTTTTCTTTCTAATTAACTGAGTATCTCTACTAAGTAAATCATAGAATTGCATAATGTCAGTTGGTTTAATCTTATTAATATAGAAATGTCCAAAGTATGGTAAGATTCTTGTTTCTAACATTCTACAATATCTCTTGTAAGTTGAAGGTGCAAGTTCTTTTGAACCATAATCTCTTTTCCATATTTCAGTAAATTCAGAGAATTTAAGAGATTTACCCTCTATTACAAGACCGTTTTGAACATCTGCAACAAATTTAGCAAGTTCTATTTCAGCATCCTTTTTTGTTCCGTGTATTGTTTTGGTTTTCTTAATAGGTCTTCCTTGCAAGTCATATCCAGCAAGGTAAACTAATCTGTAACTATTCTTTCCTCTTTTTTCAATACTCCCAGCCATTACCTTTTTCACCTCCTTTCAGGCATACCTATGGGTGGGAGGGAGAATGTATTATTCAAAATGATTTTTTATAATATTAAAAACTTCATTAATAGTTGAATATAAGTCTTGCCCTTCAAAATATAACTTATAGCAATTAAATTGATAAGTAAATTTAGGATCATCTAATGGTAATGAAATCCAAAAAATATTAAAATCTGAAGGGAAAAGATTTTCTGATGGAAATAAATCCTCAGAAGGAAATAATGCATATGTCTGCAAAGTATATTCAAATATTGGTTTACTATGCTTTTTTACATTATTTGCATGCCTAATTCCACTTATTTTTTTTCTTTCTATTTTATTAAGGTTATGAGTATTTTTTAAACAAATTTCAAACCATCCTAATATATCGCATACAATTTCTTTTAAGTCAGTTTCATCGACAAAATTCATTGTTTTGTATTTATTATAAAGATTATTAAAAATGTCAATTTTTTTTTCTAAAATAATAATATCATCATTCATATAATGCTCCTTTGTTAATAAGTCTTTTTAGTTTGTTCTAACCATTGTTTAAATTCTTCTTGATCTTTTTTACCAGATTTAATATCTTGTTTAAATTGATTTGCTTCTGATTTCCATGCTTCATATTTTTTAAGATACATTGGTATATCGGGATTTCTATTTGCTAACATTTTTTTCGCAGATAATGTTTTTCTATATAATAAATTTACTTCGTCTTTTTTTAGTTTTTCATTATATGCATTATTAGCTCCAACTTCTTTGCATGTTTTATTATTTTCAAATATTCTATTACAATATACTGAAGAAACCCTATTTTCAGGTATAAAATATTTTCCACAATTTTTGCATATTTTAATTGGTATATTGTTTTCTACAAAATATAAAACACAAAAATAATATGCACTTAAAAGTGAACTAAAAGAATACATATAATTTTTAATTTGAAAATTTTGATTTTTTTTGCATTCATTTTTTATATATTTAGCAAGAGATTCTGGAGAATTGAAGTTGGATTCCTTTATTGATTTATCATACTCTGAAAAATCAAACTCTTGACTAAAACTTACATCTGTTAAATACTTGAATAACTCCATATATGAATCTTCTTTATATGAATGAACATATATATAGTATCTTTGTGTAGGAGTTAAACCATTTAAGTATTTTTCTTCATTAATATTATAAGAAAAATTAATAACATCCCTTAACGCTTTTTGTAAAACAATATAAGAGTCCATAATATCTTTAATTCCAGCACTCATCTTTAATTGGAAATAATCTATGTCAATACTATCGTCATTTTTACTTGCACGAGGGTCCTCATAAAATAAATTAAAATCTTCACTAAAGGATTTACCAACTGGATCTGTTAAAGCAGCTATACCATATTTAAACAATAATTTTTTAATGAATATTTTATCAATTGAATTAGCGTTTAAAAAATCAAATAAAAAATTTCCAAGTGGGTTCCTAAATGAGTGAGATTCTTGTACATAACGTTCTTCAATATCATGAATATCATTTTTAAAAAGATATTCATGATATTCTTTGGATGTTTTAAAATTATCGCTAGTAAGTATAGGTTGAAAATTAGATATTGAATTAGGTTTATATATAAATGATTCTATCTTAAAAAAATTTGTACTTATATTTTCTTCTTTATTAGTAAAGTCGAGTAAAAAATACGGAAATATCAATAGTTTCACCTCGTTAACAATTTTAAATGCTAAAGTTGAATTCTAAATTGATATCAAAAACAACTAATAAAACTTGATTTTTTACAAGTTAACAATTATAATTCAACCAGAACATCGTTAACAATAATATACAACATTATGAAACAGATGTCAACTAAAATCTAAAAAAAGGAGGAAAAAATTATGGAATCACAAAAAGTACAAAGAACAACACTAACTATGAAAGAAGCAGCTGAGTATTTAGGAGTATCTTATTGGTTAATAAATCAATTAGTTAGAAGAAAACAAATACCTTGCTCAAAAGTTGGTGGAAAATTCTTGTTTAGAGTACAAGTATTAGATGAATACTTAAGTAATAAAGAACAAGAATCAGTTAATTACTAATTTAATAGAAAGAGAGGAAAGGAGGATATGTATGATATTCAGTGGTTCAAGGTAGAAAAGAACATCTTCTATAATAGAAAGATTCAATTACTCTTGGGACTGAAAGATGGAGATACATATTTTAGAGTATGGATGCAATTATTATCATTAGCAGTAGAATGTGGCGATGGTGGAAGATTAATGATTGGTAATAATCCGATTTCAGTTAAAGAATTTTCGAAAATTATGGGAAAATCTTCGAAAAAAATGAGCAAAATATTGGATAGATTTCTAGAATTAGAAATGCTAAAAAAAGATGATGAAGTATTTGTTATAAAAAATTGGAACAAGTATCAAAGCCTTGATAGGCAAGAAGTTTACCAAATCAATAATCGTGAAAGACAAAGACGTTTTAGTGAAAAAAAGAAAAAAGAACAGGAAAAAACTAACGTTAGTCTAACGTTAGATAACGCTACAGAAGAGAAAAGAGAAGAAAAGATAACAAAAGAAATAAGAAAAGAAGAGAATATAAGAGAGGAGGAAGACAGTGGATTCAGAGAATACAAATTGTGATGATGTTATACACAATAGAATCAAAAAATGTGGATTTTGTGGTAAAGAATTGCAACCAATAGGACTTGATTATCTCTATGCAAATATATCTGAAGATAGTATTGAATATGAAAGATGTAATTGTAGTAAATCTAAAGAGTATTGGAAAGAAATAGACAATAAAGTATATGAACAGCAAAAAAGAAATAGAATTAGAGATATTATAAATACAATATACAAACAAAACTATATAGGAAGAAAATTGCAAGAAATGAATTTAGCAAACTTTTATTTTGACTCTAGCAATAAGTATGTATTAGATGTTGTAAATGATTATATCAATAAGAATAAAGATACAATGAAACCTGATAGTTTGATAATAATGGGCAAGTCAGATACAGGTAAAACACATTTAGCAGCAGCTATAGCAAACAAACTAATAGAGAATGATAAAACAGTTTTAATGGAGAGATTAACAAACATATTAGATAGAATAAGAGAGACATATGAGAATAATACTAAATCAGAAAATGAATTAATAGAGATTTATTCAAATGTTGATATGCTTATAATTGATGATCTAGGAACTGAAAAGATAAGTAGTTGGGCATTAGAAAAATTGTACACTATAATTCAAAATAGATATGAAAATGGATTACCAATAATCATTACAACTAGGTTTAATAAAGAAGGATTAATTGAAAGATTTAGTTATAGTAAAGACTCGGATTTAGTAGATGCAATGATTTCAAAATTGTATCAAATGTGCTTTGGAATAATATTAAAAGGCACAAAAAAAGAGTTAGTAAAGTCGCCAAACTTAAAATACTAACCCAAATGATTATATTATTATTGTAATATAAAAATAAAAAAATGTAAATAGAAAGTGAGGAAAAAAATTATGATAATAGAAGGAACATTATATTATATAAATCCAGAAAAAATAAAAATAGGAGATAAAAAGTTTAAATCAACTAGACATGAAATACTAGAAAATTTGGAAGAAAATATTAAGAAAAGAGGACTTAGAGGACCATTTATTGTGACAAGAATAGGAAATGAATTAGTTACTTATACTGATTTTAATAGACTAATTGCAGCCAAAGAAATGGGAAAAGAACTGGTTCCATGTGTAATTATAAGTAATGAACTTATGAACAAAAGGATAAATCGTCTTAATAGATATAGAAGATATAATAAACTAAAAACAATCTAAAAAATAAATTTATAGTACCTGAATAAAACCTAATTCAGGTACTTTTTTATGAGAATTGGTACACAAATAGGTAGGATTATTTGTACCAAAATGGGTACAATAAAAAGATGAAATTGTCATTTTTATGTCCTAGCAAGCAATGAATTTGGGCGACCGAAAAATCTATTTCTTGTCCCAGCAAGCACTGAAATTGGTAGACCGAAATTTTGGCTCTGCTCAAATTCTATTCAATGGGATGGAATCCCAATCCCTTTTTGAAAAATAAAAATATGTCGAAAAAAGTAGAAAAATTTGTAAAGCAAATTTGCTTGAATTTATTGAGAAAAATGTCGATTTATGATATAAAATATAATAGAATTATTATAAATAATTTTATTACGTTTAAATGAGGTGAAATTTTTGAGCAATCAAGTAAAATCTAAAAAGAGAGTTGCTGACCATGGAGAGGTATTTACTAATGAAAGAGAAGTAAATGCAATGTGCGACTTAGTTATTCAAGAAACCGAGAGAATAGATTCAAGATTTCTTGAACCAGCATGTGGCGATGGGAACTTTTTAATTGAGATACTAAAAAGAAAATTAAATATAGTTAAGAAAAAATATAAAAAAAGTATATATGATTATGAGAGATTTTCATTGCTAGCAATAAGTAGTCTGTATGGAGTAGAACTTTTAGAAGATAATGTTGTTGCATGTAGAAAAAGATTATATGATTATTGGCAAAGCGAGTATAAAAAAGTTAGTAAAAAAGAATATGATGAAAAAGTATCAGATTCAGCAAAATATATTTTAGAGCATAATATTGTTTGTGGAAACGCATTAAGTTTAAAATGTGTTGATGATAAAGGAAATGATATTGAGACACCAATTATTTTTTCGGAATGGACATTTCCATTTAATGATGCAAGAATGCAAAGAAAAGATTATACATTAGATGAATTAGTTAAAAGAGATTATAAACAACAGGAAATTAATAATACAAATGATGAGGGAAAATTTTTAAAACAATATATAACACATTATAAGAAGTTAAAAAATTAAGGGGGAAGTTTTAATGAGTAACGGTTTATTAGAAAGTGCATATAATCCTGATGTATTATCATGCCTTGCAAATCTTTCAAATGATGAAGTATTTACATCACCTGATGTAGTAAATGAAATGCTTGATATGTTGCCACAAGAATTATTTAAGAATCCTGATACAACATTTTTAGAACCAGCATGTAAAACAGGAGTATTCTTAAGAGAAATTGCAAAAAGATTAATAGATGGATTAGAACCACAATTTCCGAATCTAAATGATAGGTTAGATCATATTTTTAAGAAACAATTATATGGTATATCAGTTACAGAATTAACAAGTTTATTATCAAGGAGAAGTTTATATTGTTCAAAATGGCCTAATGGTGAATATTCAATTATAAAATTTGATACTCCAGAAGGTAATATTAAATATAGAAGAATAGAACATACATGGAAAAATGGCAATTGTGTATATTGTGGAGCAAGTGAAAAAGAGTATAAGAGAGGATCAGACTTAGAGACTTATGCATATCAATTTATCCATACTAATAACCCAGAGGAGATTTTTAATATGAAATTTGATGTTATTATAGGTAATCCGCCTTATCAATTAAGTGACGGTGGGGCACAGGCTAGTGCAGGAGCAATTTATAATAAATTTATAGAACAAGCAATTAAATTAAAACCAAGATATTTAAGCATGATTGTACCTTCAAGATGGTTTGCAGGTGGAAAAAATTTAAATGAATTCAGGGAGCAAATGCTACATGATAATAGATTGAAAATTATAAATGATTTTCCAAATGCTGCTGAATGTTTCCCAGGTGTAGAAATAAAGGGTGGAGTAAACTATTTTTTATGGGAAAGAGACTATGCAGGAGATTGTACTATAAATACTCATTCAGGAGGAAAAATAGTATCAACTGCTAAAAGACCGTTATTAGAAAAAGGTTGTGAAATATTTATTAGAAATAACGAATTAGTATCAATTTATAGAAAAGTAAGTAGTAAAAAAGAAAAATCATTTATGGATATAGTTTCAGCCAGAAAGCCATATGGACTAGGAGGAGATTTCTTCAAAGATCCTAAAAAATATGATTTACCTCCAATAAAAGATAAGAAATTTGAGGATTGTTTAACAATATATGGATTACTTAATAATAGAAGAGTTGAAAGATATGTTGAAAAGAATTATCCGTTACCAAAAAGTGATTTAATTAAGGGATACAAACTATTTATTGCTAGAAATCAAGGTTCTGGTATATTTGGAGAAACTTTTTCAGAACCAATTCTAGCAAGACCAAATGAATTATGTACAGAAACATTTATAGTTATTGGTTTATTCAAGAGTGAAGAAGAATTAATCAATTGTTATTCATACATTAAAACAAAATTCTTTAGAGCTATGGTAGGAGTAAGAAAATTAGACCAAGGTGCTCCACAAGGAGTATATAAGTATGTTCCAATTCAAGATTTTTCAAAACCATGGACAGATGAAGAATTATATAAAAAATATGATTTATCTAAAGAGGAAATTGATTTCATTGAAAAAAATGTACAACCTATGGGAGGTGAAGAATAATGGAACAAGAATTTTTTCCTCAAAGACCTCGAATAACTCCAACAATTTATGTATATGAATTACCAGAAGTTAAGACACACGAAGGATATCTAAAGGTTGGTTATACAGAGAGAAATGTTACTGAAAGAATTCAAGAGCAATTACATACAAGTGCGGTTACATATAAAATTCTTTATCAAGAATCTTCTATATGTTCAGATGGAACCGTTTTTACAGATAAAGATGTTCATAAAATACTAAAAAGAAATGGTTTTTTACAATTAAATGAAGGCAATGATAAAAATGAATGGTTCAACTGCAGTGTAGATGATGTTAAATCAGCAATAAATGAACTAAAGACAGGAATTAAACATTCAAGAGATAGAATATATAGTTTTGGAATGAGACCAGAGCAGGAAAGAGCTGTACAGAGAACAATTGACTATTATAATGAACAAAAAGAATATGATAATAAAAGCATACCAAAGTTTTTATGGAATGCTAAAATGCGTTTTGGTAAAACATTTGCATCCTATCAATTAGCTAAAAGAATGAATCTAAAGAAGATTTTAATAATGACATTTAAACCAGCTGTTGAATCATCATGGCAGGAAGATTTAGCTACTCATGTTGATTTTGAAGGATGGCAATTTATTTCGAATAAAGAAGCTGAATTTGATAATAAAAAATTAGACGATTTATATAATAAAGCAGATAAAGACAAACCAATAGTTGTATTTGGTTCATTTCAAGACTTATTAGGAACTAATGAAAATGGTGGTATAAAAACAAAAAATGAATTTATACATACAACTTCATGGGATTTAGTAATTTTTGATGAATATCATTATGGAGCATGGAGAGAAAAAGCTACTAATTTATTTGAAAAACCAGATGAAGAAAAAGAGTCTGATTTTGATTATGAAAAATATAAACAAGAAGAAGCTGATAACGCATATAATGAATCTTTTTTACCTATATCTACTAGTTATTATTTGTTTTTATCAGGAACTCCATTTAGAGCGTTAAACTCAGGTGAATTTATTGAAGAACAAATATTTAGCTGGACATATGGTGATGAACAAAAAGCTAAGGCTGAATGGAAAGGTTCAAATAATCCTTACGAAGCTTTACCTAGAATGGTTATGATGACTTATAAAATACCAGATAGTATAAGTCAAATTGCTACGCAAGGAGAGTTTAACGAGTTTGATTTAAATGTTTTCTTTCAAGCTGAAGGAAAAGGAGAAGAAGCAAAGTTTATATATAAAAATGAGGTTCAAAAATGGCTTGATTTAATTAGAGGTTCTTTTTTACCTTCTAATATTGATGACTTAAAATTAGGACAAGATAAAAGGCCTCCAATGCCTTATTCTGATGCAAGACTATTAAATATTTTAACTCATACATTATGGTATTTGCCTAATGTTGCATCATGCGATGCTATGGAAAACTTATTAAAAGAAAGACAAAATATATTTTACAGTGATTATAGAATTATAAATTGTAGTGGAACAAAAGCAGGAATTGGATTAGAGGCATTAACTCCAGTTAGAGTAGCAATGGATGATCCGTTAAAAACAAAGACTATTACTTTATCATGTGGTAAATTAACAACAGGAATAACTGTTAAACCATGGACAGGAGTATTTATGCTTAGAAATCTTAAAAGTCCTGAATCATATTTTCAAACTGCATTTAGAGGACAATCACCATGGGAAATAACCAACGATGAAGGTAAAAAAGAAATAATAAAAAAAGAATGCTATATTTTTGATTTTGCTTTAGATAGAGCCTTAAGAGAAATATCAGATTATAGTTGTCAATTAGATATTAAAGAAAACAATCCTGAAAAATGTGTTGCAAACTTTATAAATTTTCTACCTGTACTTGCTTATGATGGTTCATCAATGAAGCAAATTGATGCTCAAGATGTATTAGACATTGCAATGGCAGGAACATCGGCAACTTTATTAGCTAGAAGATGGGAATCAGCATTATTAGTAAATGTTGACAATGATACACTAAAGAGATTAATGGATAATCCTGAAGCTATGAATGCTTTAATGAGAATAGAAGGATTTAGATCACTTAATGCAAATACTATAGAAACAATTATTAATCGTTCAGAAAATGTTAAGAAAGCAAAAGCAGAGGGAGAAGAAAAGACCAAGAAGGAAAAAGAAGAATTAACTAAAGAGGAAAAAGAAGTTAAATCTTTAAGAAAACAAGTTCAGGAAAAATTAATTAAATTTGCAACAAGAATACCTGTATTTATGTATTTAACCGACTATAGAGAAAGATCGTTACAAGATGTAATTACACAATTAGAACCTGAACTATTTAAAAAAGTAACAGGATTGAATACAAAAGATTTTGAATTGTTATGCAGTATTGGAGTATTTAATTCTAGCTTAATGAATGAGGCAATATTTAAATTCAAGAGATATGAAGATTCAAGTTTATCATATACAGGTATAGATAAACATGCAAATGATGAAACAATAGGAGGATGGGATACTGAAATTAAAAAACAAGAATATGAAATAATGTTCTATAATCAACAGGAATCAATGAAGTCTATTGATAATCCTTTTGAAGAAGCGCTAAAAGAAGCAATTATAGAAAAAAAAGAAATTGAAAGTTATGGAGATAAAATTGCTGAAAGTCAACAAGAACACATCAAAAATGATGAAAAAAATATATATGCTACTCCAATTGATGAACAAATTAAAATGTTGAATAACATTAAAGAAGGATTAATAGTAAATCATAAGAAATTTGGTGCTGGAACAATTACATGGGTTTCACAAGATAAAACACATATTAAAGTGGAGTTTAAAGAAGGAGAAAAGAAATTTATATCACCAGATGCGTTTTTACAGGGACATTTAAATATTGTATAAAAAAGGAGAAGAGTAATGGGATTACTAAGCGATTTATTTGGAAATTCTAATAGAGAATTTAAAATTGGTGATAGGGTAAGAGTTAAATATAGAGGGCAAGAAGGATATATTATAGATAAAAATGGAAATTTATACACAGTGTCTATAAATAATGGACAAATAGTAGATTCTTACGAAGCAAGTGATTTAGAAATATGTTGGTAAAATTGCGATAAGGAATGAATTTAATATATGAAAGATTGGAAATTATTGATTAATAAAAAAATAATTAGTTTAATTATTGGAGATGAAATTATAAGAGAAGATATGACATTTGAATATAAAATGCCTTACATGACGGAAAATGATATAATAGAATTTGCAAAAAAAGTAGGAAAAAATGAGTTTTCATTACCAAAAGCATCAAGATGGGTTTATATGTCCGAATTATTAGAATATATAGTTGAAAGAAATATAGTAAATATTTTTTTTAGAGAGCTATTAAATTTAAGAAGATTTAGAACGATAAATTTGCCTAATGATGGTTATCATAGTCCTAGTATGATATATTGGGAAACTTTACATGGTTTTTTTAATAAAGTTAATCAGGAATTATTTTATGACGGATGCTATATAGATTATGATGTAGAAACGTGGAATTTTGCATTGGTGGATGATGAAAATGAAATAGTACTAAATACAGAAAAAATATCTAATATAGATAAAAATTATATTAAAGACTTAAATAATAAAATAGATAAATCAATAAAAGATCAAGATTATGAAAGCACAATTACAAAGTCTAGAACTTTAATAGAAGAGGTAATTATCTATGGCATTGAAAAGAAAGATGAGAAACCGTCTGAAAAAGGAAATATAAATTCTCTATATAATCAATTTAAAAATTTATACAATATGCATAGTGATTCAAATATGGATAAAAGAATTAATATGCTTTTATCAGGATTTGAAAAAATTATAACATCTATTTCTCAGATGAGAGACAAAAATAGTGATGCACATGGTGTTGGAGAAAAAAGGATAAATTTAGAAGAACATCATGTTATATTGTATGCAAATTCGGCAATTACAATATCTAATTTCTTTTTAGCAGTAATAGATAATGATAAGGGAGGAAAAGTATGTCAAAATTAAATGTAGATCAAAAAAATATATGTGCATTATTAGGCGATAAAAAATCAGATTTTATTATACCAGATTATCAAAGACCTTATGCATGGACTGAAGAAGAATGTCAAACGTTATGGGAAGATATATTTGAATTTTCATTTCCTGAAGGTAAATATAATCAATTTAATAATGATGAAGAATATTATTTAGGACCAATAGTAACATTTAAAAACAATGAAGGGAAATTGGAAGTAATAGATGGGCAACAAAGGTTAACTACAATAATGCTTTTACTTAGAGCATTTTATGTAAGATTTGGTTCTATGAAAACTGAAGAATCAATGAAAACAAAAGAATTAATTGCGAAATGTTTATGGAAAACAGATGAATTTGGTACAGCTAATTTAAATGAATTAAAAATTGATTCGGAAGTTGCTACAGATAATGACAAAGAAGAGTTCCTAGATATTTTAAAAACTGGTGAAGTTAAAGAAAATCAAAAAAGTAAATATGCAAATAATTATAGGTTTTTTCAGAAAAAGATAGAAGAATTCTTGAACGAGTATTTAGATGTATTTTCATATTTGCCTATTAGAATACTTAATAATTGTATTTTACTACCAATAGAAGCAGATAATCAAAATACAGCATTAAGAATTTTTTCTACATTAAATGATAGAGGTTTACCATTATCAGATGCAGATATATTCAAGGCTCAATTCTATAAATACTATTCAAATAAAGGAGAAAAAGATTTATTTATAAAAAAATGGAAAGAGCTTGAAGAAACTTGCGAAAAAATATTTAAACCACAACAAGGAACTCCAATGGACGAACTATTTACAAGATATATGTATTTCGAAAGAGCTAAACAGGGAAATAAATCTTCTACGACAGAGGCTTTAAGAAAATTTTATGAAAAAGATGATTATGCAATATTAAAAAAAGAACAAACCTTAGATAACTTATCAGCATTAGCTGATTTTTGGAACGATATAGCTAATCAAGATGAAGAGAGATTTTCAAAGAAAATATTAAGAAAACTATTTATACTAAATTATGCTCCAAATGGTATGTGGAACTACTTTGTTTCAGTGTACTTTATGCAAAATAAAGATTCTGAGAATCAACTAGATGAAGAAAAATTCTATAACTTCCTAGATACGATAATTCCATTTATTTGGGCTTATGCAGTATACAATCCAGGTGTAAATGCTTTAAGAACTCCTGTATATGCTGAAATGATAAACATAGTTAATAATAAGGAAGTGACATTTGAAGAATTTAAGTTTGAATTATCGGCAATTAGAAATTCTATTGAAAATTACAGATATTTGAATCAAAGACCAATAACAAAATCTATGTTAACATGGTGGGCTTTTCAAAATGATAATCAAGAATTACTTGAATTATCAAGTACATTTGAAATAGAGCATATTTTTGCAAAAAATAGACAAGAAAATGAAAAGAGTTTAACTAATCCTGAAAATATTGAAACTTTGGGAAATAAATCTATATTAGAGAAAAGAATAAATATAAGAGCTTCAGATTACAGATTCGAAGATAAAGTAAAATATTATAAAGGATTTACAAATGCAAGAGGAGTACATAAGGAAGGCACAAAAATAAATGAATTATTATCTATGGCAGATCACAGAAGTGATTATACAGAAAAAGATATAAAAGACAGAAATAATACAATTATTGAATCATTCTTAAATTATATGAAAAATAAGAATCTAATAAAATAAATATTAAAGGCGAGATTAATTCTCGCCTTTAAAGTACAAATTATATATTAATGATAAGTTTCATGGTATTTATTATACATATCATCATATTCTCGAATGAAGAATTTATCACTTTTTGACCTTGATACACTTCCATTTTTAGGCCATCTCGATTTTTCCTCACTGGTTATCTCTGGTGAAGGTCTATACTCATTACAGATTTTTGATGATCCAGAACAATTTCCACTTTTATATTCCATACAATTTTCACATCTTCTACTAGCTTTATACTCTTTTTCTTCTTCGTAATCAGAAAATTTTTTTATAAGTTTTTCTTTATCCATTTTAAATTTTTGGCCATCAATTAATACTATAGCATATTTATCTTCTATATCTATAATTACTGCATGTGATACCACACCACTCGATATTATTTTGAATTTTTTTCCTATAAATAATCCCATAATTATACCTCCTTACTATTAGCGATATAATTTTTTAAGAAAAATTTAGAAATTTAAATTATATTAATACATTTATAATTATATTATACCATACAGTCGACATAAAATCAAAAAAATACAATATATACTGGTGTAAACAAAGTTTTTTTAAGTGTATTTAAAGAAAGCATTTATTTTAGTTATAAATTTAAATTATAATTAATGAAAGGAGAAACGTCTATTATATGTGACGTTTTGCAACTTAATGTTATTAATCTTCACAAAATATTAAAAAATACAACATAAATGTTGCAAAAACAAACTTTATATGATAGACTGATTATATCAAATAAAGGAAAATGATTATGGAGAATTTAGGTAGAAGATTAAAGAATTTAAGAGAAAAAACGAGATTTACACAAGAAGAAATATCAAGAATGTTAGGAGTACAACGATTAGTTATAACTAATATAGAGAATGGTTCAAGAAAAATAACAGCAGATGAATTATATTTCTTTTCAAAGATATATGGATTATCTATGGAAGAATTATATACAGGGGAAGATAGAGAAAAAAGAATTGCAAAGTTTTCAAGAACCTTTGATGAATTATCAAGTAAATCTCAAAATGAAGTATTAGAGTTTATTGAATTTAAGAAGAAATTAGAATCAAAAAAATAATATTTGGCAGTTTAGGCTGCCTAATATTTTACAACAATATGTTCGAAAAACAAACAAAAATAGCGCAAAAAGCAAACAAAAAGGAGACATAAAAATGGCAACTTATTATTATTTATATACTGAAATAAAGGTTGATGGCAAATGGTATTGTATTAATAATAAATTAAAAAATATAGACAAAGAAAAATATGGATTATCAACTACATATTGGTCTGGATCATATAGTTATTTCGGGGAAACTTATGATAAATTAGAAGCTATAGGAAAATCAATAAATAAAATAGAGTTATCAGATGAATTAAAAGAGAAATATGGAACAGAAAAAGAACAATATGAAACTTTCCCACTTACTGTTGATTGGGAATATATAAAAGGTTGTATTCCATCAGAAAAACTTTATGAATATCATGGATATGTACATAAGAATACAGTTGCTAGTTATAGACTTGGTGAACAAGATGATATATATGATTGTATTGATATAGATGAATATAAGAAGTTAAGTTTTGAAGAACAAAAGCTATATGAATACTTTGAATGGGATGACAGTCAAGGTTGGTTTAAATATTTTAAAGAAATAATTGAACATGTCAGCTGGCAACTTTATGAATGGAAAGATGTTAATATGTTTAAAACAATAGATGATGTAAGAATAATAGTTTTTAGATTTTAGAAAAGGAGAAAGGTTATGATTTACATTACAGGAGATACACATTCGGATTTTTTAAGACTTGAAGAAGATAAGTTTCCTATACAAAATGAAATGACAAAAGATGACTATGTTATTATTTGTGGTGATTTTGGTGGAGTATGGACATTTGAAGAAGAAAGTAGTAGAGAAAAATATTGGCTTGATTGGCTAAATGAGAGAAATTTTACTACATTATTTGTAGATGGAAATCACGAAAACTATACAAGATTATACAATGATTATCAAGTAAAAAAATGGCATGGTGGAAAAGTGCATAAAATAAGAGATTCTGTACTTCATTTAATGAGAGGTGAAATATTTGATATAGATAATAAGAAAATATTTGCATTTGGAGGAGCATCATCACATGATATACAAGATGGAATACTAAATTTAGATGAAGAAGAAAAAATATATAATTTTCGTAAAAGAGGAGCATACTTTAGAATAAGAGATTATTCATGGTGGGATTTAGAATTACCAACTGAAGAAGAAATGAATAATGGAATAAAAAACTTAGAAAAGGTAAATTATAAAGTTGATTATGTTATATCTCATTGTTGCCCAACAAATATACAAGCATTGCTTGGAGGTGGCTTATATAAAAAAGATTACTTAACTGATTATTTGCAGGAAATATCAGAAAAAATAGAATTTAAGAAATGGTATTTTGGACATTATCATGATAATAGACAAATAAATTCTCAATATGTTTTGCTTTATGAAGATATAGTACCGTTAGAATATGAAAGTATATTTTGAAAATAAAAAACATTGACAATTTAAGAGTAAAATAATAAACTAATATCAGTTAGAAAAAGTCTTAAAACTTTTGCGGAGCTATGTTCTATATGAGCGTGGCTCTATTTTTCATTATAGTATGAATAAAACAATGAATTCAGTGAAAAATTAAAAATAATGATTGTAAATTATTGACTTAATGCATTTTCCATGGTAAAATAAAATTGCCATCAAAAAGTGGCACTATTTTGAAGGAGATGGCATATGATGAATACAATAGGAGGTCAAATTAGAAGTCAGAATTTACTTAAAATTAAAAAGATTGTAGATCAAGATAACAATGGCGATAAATTTATAATTGCCAGAAGAGATAAAAACATTGAATTTATGAGAGAATACGGTTTAAATCATGAAGATGTTAAAAACATTATAAGAGGACTTACTGTAGAAGATTGTTTTGCAGGTCCAGAAGAAGACAGAAATCCAAAGTATGAGGGTTGGATATTTAAGTTTAATCCAATGTTTGAAGATACGCAGTTATATATTAAAATAAGAATAGAAAATATTGAAAAGTCAGTTTGTTTGTCAGTACATGAATTTGGTAAATATGATGAGGTGAATTAAAATGAGAGTATATTGTCCATATTGTAAAAAAGAAGTAGAGTATAAGATTGAAAAAAGAGAATTAAAAGAATTTAGAGGAATTGAAGTAAACACATTTGAAAATGTAGCTATATGTAATGAATGTAATCAAGATTTATATGTTAATGAAATTGAAGATGTAAATAATGAAAGAATATACCAAATATATAAAGAAAAAGCTAATATTATAAAAGCTGAGGATATTATTAAATTAAGAGAAAAATATGACATTTCACAAAGAAAATTAACATCTATTTTAGGATTTGGAAAGATGACGATTAATAGATATGAAAGAGGAGGACTTCCAACAAAATCTCAAAGTGATTATATTAAATTATTAATAGAAAACGATGATAAATTTATAGAAAAAGTAAAAGAAGCATATGAAAAAAATAATATTAATGAAAAAACTTATAAAAAAATAGTATCTGAAGAAGTAGAAAAGGAAATTAGTAAAAAAGAAGTTCAAGATAATATTAGAAGATATTTAAAATCTGTATTAACTAGAAAGCCTGATATTTATAATGGCTATAAATCATTAGATTTAGAAAAAGTAGAAAATATTATTTCATATATAGCAAGCAAGGTGAAAAATTTAACGATAACAAGTTTGAATAAATATTTATGGTACATTGATATGTTATCATTTAATAAAAGAGCGGTTGCAATTACTGGACTTACTTATCAAAATCAAAAATTTGGACCTACTATAGTATATAAGAAATATGATGAATTATCATTATTAGATGATAAATATCAAAGAGAAGATATTGAAACTGAAAATGGTAATACAACTAAAATTATTAGCAATAATAATTTTAATTTAGATAAAATAAGTAGTAATGAAAAAGAAATAATAGATACGATAATAAAATTACTAAAGAATAAAAATGTGACAGATATATCTGAAATGTCACATAGAGAGGATGGATGGAAAAAAACTAAAAGATTTGAACAAATATCATTTGAATATGCGATGAATTTAAAGTTAATTAAATAGATGATAAAAAGCAAAATATTTTAGTTTTTTTACTAAGTATTTTGCTTTTTTGATCAGAAAGGAGGATAAGATGTACCAAATTGTAAGTACTTTGAATGGATTCATAAGAGAAGAAATGATGCCAAATACATTTGAATTTATATCAGATAATCCAATAATAGTTTTGGTATTTACATCACTAATTGGAAGTAAAATATTAAAGAATTTAGCCTATAGCATGTGCGGAATTTTTTATAATAAAGGAGATGCACCAATATTAGGGAGTATACTATACATGTTTTTTTGGGGATTGAATGTATATATTCTTATAAAAGTTAGTCAATTTTTTAATAACATATATGTAGTTTGCATTATATATTCAATATCTATTATGTTGATATACAAAATATTAAACAATATAAAAAGAAATTTATATATAGTATAGAATTATAAAATCTTACAAGATTCGACAAAAATTGCAAGGTGATTGTGATATTCTGTAAAAAAATAGGAGGGATAAAGTCGTGAGTATACAAAATCAATTTGAAAAATTTAATGAAAAAATAAGGTTATCATCAAAAAAATTAGATGAATTAAGAGAAAAGAGAGATGTTATATTAGGAAAATTAAGAGATAATAAAGATTTACCAAGTTTTGAAGAATTTGGACAAGGTAGTTATAGGATGAGAACTGAAGTTGAACCAATAGACAAAGAATACGATATAGATGTTGGTTTGAGATTTAATGTGAATAAGAAAGACTATGGAGACCCACTAACATTAAAAAAGCAAATTAGAGATATCTTAAAAAATCATACTGAGTATGGGTCACAAATTAAAAATCCATGTGTAACTGTAACGTACAAGAAAGATGGGGAGACAGCGTATCATGTTGATATTGTTACATATACTTATGAGGACAAGGAAAACAAAGAAAGTCAATTATATTTAGCTAGAGGTAAAGAATTTGCAAAAAATGAAAATATAAAATGGGAAGAAGCCGATCCATTAGGACTGATTGATAAAATAGAAAATAGATATTCTGGTTTAGATAAAGAACAATATAAAAGGATAATAAGGTATCTGAAAAGATGGAAAAATTTAAATTTTAGTTCTGAAGGAAATAATGAAGTGCCCGGAATAGGAATTACATTGTTAGCATATAACCTTTTTGTACCATCAAAAAATTATGATTATTTAGAAGATGAATATGAGTACAACGATTTAGATGCGTTAATTAGCTTTATAAAAGAGATAAAAAATAAATTTATACTTAAATATGATCCAGAGAGCAATGATTGTAAATATTCTATATCATTAAATTTACCAGTTCAACCATATACAGATGTGTTCACTAAGATGACATTAAATCAAACCAATAATTTTAAAAATAAAATTTATAAATTATATGATGATTTAATAATTGTTAAAGATGAAGCTGATATTATTGAACAGTGTAAAAAATTACACGAAATATTTGGAGAAGATTTTGAAGTGCCAGAAAAAAAAGAAGAATCAAAATTACAGAAAAACTTTATCCCTCCAACTAGTGCATCAGGTATAGAATGAAAGAAAAAATATTAAATTTATTAGAAAATATAGAATATTTACACAATATATCTTTTGATAATAAAATGTTATATAAAGATATAAGCTACAACTTGATTTTTAATGCTACAATGACATATAAAAAAATAGAAATTAAATTAAAAATATGTATACCTAAAGATTGGGATAGAAAATTAATAGATATATATGTTGTTAATTTTATGGAAATACCATATATTCCTCATCTAGAGTATAAACGGAAAACTTTGTTTATTCCAATTAGAGGGTATTCTTATTGAAAAAAACTTAATTGGTATATTATGTAATTGCCTGCAAAGAATGAAAGAAATATTAATTAGTGGGATAGATAGAGAAAATATAGAGGATTTTATAAATGAATTTGATTCATATGTTATATTATCAAAAAATGTTAAGTACGCTAAATTATTAATGGATACAACAAATAAAATTAAAAATATTAAATGTGCAGTTGAATATAAAGAAAGAAGGATAAAAAATAAAATCCACAATGTTGAAAGTAATATGATTTTAATTTCAAATAATGAAAATGATTTTAGAATTTATAAGCATAAAATTATAGTATATAATGGACTTTCTCTATATATAGAAAGTAAAGATTATATTTATCCACCAGATTGGAGAAAAGAAATTGGTATAGACTACGTTAATGATTTACTAAAAAGAAGTTATAGTGAGGAAAAAGTAATTAATAAATATTTATTACAAAAAGGTAAATACAAATTTCTAATATTTAGGATTAAGCAACCTAATGGTAAAATTGTAAACTTTGGAATACAGCTTATAAAATATGTATTTGATTATAAAAGAATGATGCTTTTAGAAGGTGCAAAGTTTAATCTGTTAAGTTTATATTCTATAAATCCCAAACAGTTATGTATAAGAGGTGGAGGAGATACTGAATTAAGTTCAAAAAAAATCTTAGTAATTGGATGTGGATCTATAGGTGGTTATTTAATTGAACAAATTGCAAAATCTGGAATCAATAATATTGAAGTTATAGATGATGATATATTAAAAGAAGAAAACATTTATAGAAACATTTTAGGAATGGAATATGTAGGAAGATATAAATCTGAAGCTATATGTGAATATATTAAAAGAAATATTCCTCACATAAATATTGTTGGAACTCAAACAACAATTGAGGAAGCACTAGAAAATGAATCTATAGACTTGAATAATTATGATTTAATTATATCAGCTATTGGAAATCATAATGTTAATAGATGGTTAAATGAATATATCCATAAATATAATATAAAAAGTACAATAATGTATGTGTGGAATGAAGTACTGGATGTAGGTAATCACATATTAATAACTAATAACAAGTATGTAGGTTGTTATGAATGCTTATTTAAATTAGATGATAAAGATGAAATTTTTGACAGAACATCATATTGCAAGAAAGGGCAAAGTTATACAGTTCAAATGCAAGGCTGTGGTTCTGAATATTTACCATATAGTTCTACACATTCATTAAGAATAGTAACATATGCAATAGATTTTATAAAAAAAATAATTTATGAAGAATTACAATGTAATATATTATTTTCTGTAAAGGGGACAGACCATTATTTTAAGGAATTAGGATATTTAACTTCAAATAGATTTGATAAACAAGAAAACATTGTGAAAATATTAGAGGGGGAAAAGTTCAAACAAAATGGATGTAAATTTTGTAAAAAAAACCAATGAAATAACTTTAAATGATTCTGGAAGAAAAATAAAAATTACAGAAGAAATCTTAAATCTATTTGAGAAATATAGACAAGTTGGTAAAAAAACTGAAGCAGGAGGAATTTTAATAGGAAGAGAAGATAAGAATACACACAATTTGATAATAGAATATGCTACATACCCCTTAAAAGAAGATATAAGAAAAAGGTGTAGATTTTATAGAAAAGATAAAGGCCATATAGATTTTTATAATAGAATTTACAATGAAAACAATGAGATATATGCATATGTTGGAGAATGGCATACACATCCAGAAAAATATCCTACCCCATCTTTGATAGATAAAAACAATTGGAAAAAAATATGGAATAAAAAAGGAAATGGAGATTTGTTTAATGTTATTGTTGGAACAGAAGAGATTAGAGTTTGGAAATGTAATGACAGAAATAAAATTAGTTTAATAGAAGAAATGGGAGATAAAATAGATGAGTAATATATTTAAAAAAATCTCAAAATTTAATACTTTGATAGCTGTATTTGGTATTGTATTATGCCTATTAGCATTCATTTTTAATTATATAAATATGAATGTTAATACAGATTTATTTTCATCAGATGAATTTAACAAATATTTTAAATTATTGAAAGATTTTTGCTTTTTAGAAGAAAAGATTAAGCCAGTATTTATTTTAATATTTTTATCATGCATAGCAATTATTGTATTAAAAAAATATTTCAAGAATGATACAATAAGAATATTGTTTATTAATACATTCAAGAATAATAATTCAAAGATAAGTACAAGATACATAAATGAAGATATATATAGTAAAGATATTAGTAAAGAAATAGAAGTTTTGGCAAATGATTATCAAAAGTATAATACTATTGTGGAAAAGATAGATAATATTTCTAGAGAGTTTATGGAATCAAAAGAATATAAATTTTTTGCCTATGGAGGTATAATGCATACACCATTAATATTAAGGTTAGGTTATCAGCTTGGAGATGAAACTTATTTTAAATTATTTCATAAAAAAAGAAATGAAAGTTACTTTAAATTGTTAAAAGATAAGAATGTTTATATAGGTAATTATCCTGAAATGAAGATTGAAAAAGAGTTAAAAGAAAGTAATGAATTAGTTGTGAGTATAGCTACAACATTTAAAATAACAAGAGAACAGTTAAAACAGTTTGATATTGATAAAAACAATTATATTAAATTTGAAACGGCAAATAAGGGATATGATGTAATTGAATCAGAAGAACAAGTAAATCAGTATAAAAAAATCATATTTGAAGAAATTAGAGAAGTTTGTAGAGATAAAAAAATAAAGCTTATTCATTTGTGCATATCATCCTCTGTAGCATTTACTTTTGCGTTAGGTCAAGGATTTTCAAAAAATTATGATCCAGAAGTAATAATATATAATTATGAAAAACAAGAATATGCATGGGGATTAAAATTATTTGAAAGGAGCGAAAATTCAATAATAATTCCACAAAAAAGTTTAAAATAACAATTTAAAATTAATAAATCATAAAAAGTGTGAAAAATGACATTTTATAAAAGTCAAATTTCACACTTTTTACAATTGTGCTACAAAATTAAGGAATATTAGCACGGATGTAAATTCTATTCCTCAAAACATCCCATAACTATCTGAGAGCCATCCACAAACCCATTCCTATAATACTTCTCATTCCAATAGCAAAGATAGTCCATAAAATTTTTATCAAGAATATCCAATTGCTTTTGAACATATTTTTTATTTTGATTTGGCACATTCTTTAATATATTTTCAGATATCTCATCAAAATTAATACAATACTTTTTATCTTGAGGCGATAAAGTACAAAATGCAGTTTCCTCTCTATATTCTAACCATTCTTTTAATATATCATCTTCATTTACTTCTCTAAAATTCATAATAATTATTCTCCTTAACTAAATTTTTATGAAAGGGATTGGGACTTGTCCCATTGCATAGAATTTGAAAATACGAAAAATTCGTGTGAACAAATTCAGTGCTTGCTAGGACAATATTTTACCCTTTATTAATTTTTATTTAACAATAAATTAACTCATTAAGTACAATTTCTTCAGCTCTATTTTTAATATTATTCATACATCTAACCCACTCTAATTGATTAATTTGTTTCAAGTTTTCATCAACATTTTCTTTCTTAGCAAGTTCATTAATAAT
>ULTB01018560.1_pt1 | contig 28903 bp, 31 predicted proteins | sample 1957251 | NCBI WGS metagenome assembly ULTB01 (sample SAMEA4835724, study PRJEB28245) | human gut metagenome | biome: gut microbiome; material: fecal sample | place: Denmark | collected 2008
TCAGCAGCGATTGCAGGAAACGCTGGGGCTGGATGATGAGGCCATCTATGAGCTGGACGGCTACATGGATTTTGAGAAATACGGTCAGGACTGCATGGAAAACGACTGCGTGACAAAAACAGAGTTCGGCCTGCTGCGTCGCTTGGACCCGCCCTTCCCGGAGCAGCGGCATGGACAGCAAATGTTTCGGTAGACTTTGCGGCAGATGTGTAGTATGTTTGCCGTTACCAAAAAAGAAAGGAAGGAACACCAAATGGCTGTAAACGCAAGAACAGAGGAATTTCAGCACATTGAAGTATTTGATAAGCCCGCGCTGTTCACCAACGGGCGCATCGCCCGTGATACCGTGCCGAAGGGCTGGTACTGCTATGACATTCGCGGCTCTGACGATGATCCCGGCGAGCTGTGTTACATGGAAGAAAATGTTGTGGTCAACCACGCAGGCTCGGTGCTGATGCCGGAAAAGCTGGCGATGCCTAAGTCCGGGTGGCTGGATGTGCGGAATGAACTCGGTTTTCTCGATGAAGGCAACATGACGCTCCGTGAGTTCTGCGAAGCACATCAGCTCCCCTATCCCGCAGAGAACATGAAATTTCATATCCGTCCTGCCCGCCCGGATGAGGCGGGCTTATTTTATACCCCGCACCCCGAAGAAGATAAGCGGCTGGGTACCGTTGGTCATGTCCGGATGGACTTCGGGCGCAGCGGCAATGAGTTCTGGCATACATGGTGGCCCCGCGGCCCGGAAGAGCTGAACAGCCCCGCGTTCAAGGCAGAGCTGCAGGAGGTCGTGGACACGCTGCGGGAGAGCGTGCTGAAAAACCGCTTCGCCATGGAGCGTTTCTGCTATGAACACGGCGGGAAAATCAGCGGCGGCTGGACACAGAACTACGGTTACATCGTGGAAACCGAGCATTACCGCTACTGCCTGCGCTGCAATCCGTCCCCCGGAGATTATAACTGCTACTGTACGGCCTATGATCTGGATGTCCAGCGGCAGAACATGGCACAGAAGGAAGTGCCTCAGATGGAAATAGGGGGCATGATATGAGCATGGGAACGGCTTGTGTCAGAGGGCCTCCCACCGTAATAGGTCATTGTAGATCTTTCCGTTGACTTACGGATGGTTGTGTGGTAGTTGTTTGTGCTACCAAAACACGAAAGGAGAAACGCACATGAAAAAGAGAATCATGACCCTGATGGCGGGAATGCTCCTGCTGCTCACGGCCTGTGGGCAGACGGGGAGCAATTCCGCATCGACGATGCTGCCGGTGGCGGCGGTTCGGAGCGCGGCACAGGCCATCGCGCCAACGGAGGACAAGGTGCAGGAAGATGTCGACAGCCTTCTCGGTGAAGAGAATACTGAGGAGGCCGAGCCCGCAGGCGGCGAGGATACTCCGAAACTTGCCAATAGCGCCGAGACACCCTCCGGTAAGATGGAGGTAACACCACCGCCCGCCGCACCGGAAGAGCCGGCGACACCCGCGCCTGCGCCGGAGAGCAAACCTGCTCCTACGCCTACACCTGCACCTACCCCGGCAGAGAAACAGGAGGAACAACCTGCTCCTACGCCCGAACCTGTGCCCGCGCCTGAACCTGCCGCCAGCGGGAACATCTACTCCATTGCGGAGGCTATTCAAGCGGGCAACGAGTACGCAAGAGTGCAGTACGGCGTGACCATCGACACCACAATGACCGCCGCTGACTCCAGCTTCTTCCCCGGTACAGCGGACAGCGTGGCATGGCTGGCAGAGAACGGCGGACAGGCGGCACTGACCGCCGCCGTAAAGGGCAACGTGGACGCCACCTTCGCCTGTCTCGCCGCCATGGACGGCGCGGAGACGGTCAGCGCGTATGCGCGGTTCAACTGCACCGCCCGCTATGATGCGGCATCGGACGAATACATCGTGGTGGTGCTGTACGGATAAACCAACTGAATACCCGACCGAAAGACCGACAGCGTGAGCTGCCGGTCTTTTGCGTTGGGAGAAAGGACGAGCATGAAGAAAACAATTCCTAAGCTGTTGATGCTGGTATGCCTTTTAGTAGCAGTCATGGGTCTGTCCATCGTGACCGCCCACGCAGCCACGGTCACAGGCACGATCAGCGGCGGTAACGAGTACCGCTACCATGAGGACAAAACGCCCGTACCGCAGTGGGGCGCGTTTACCAGCACAAAGCTGAAATACTTTACCAGAGATGATACGGGCGTAACGGTGCCTGCCTACTGTATGGAGCCATCCGTTCGCTCTGCCAGCGGCGATCTGAGCTACTCTTCCACCAGTTGGAGCAGCCTGAGCTGGAATCAGCGGTACGCTGTGACGCTGGCACTCTCCTACGGCTACGGTGGCAACTATGATTTTTATGGTATCCATCCCGACTGCGCGCAGCTGGCGACGCAGGCGGTGATTTGGGAGTTCGTGTGTGGCTACCGCGGTACGACCTATCCGTACACCCTGTATGATACCACTTGCGCCAACCTGTTCCACTACGCCGGCGACGGCGTGCAGGAGGCATATGACATCCTTATTGACCGCATCATGGAGCATGGCGTGATCCCCAGCTTTGCGGTGAAGTACCGCAATCAGCTTTCGGACGCCAATGCCATTACGCTGACATGGGACGGCAGTCAGTATGTGGGTACAGCCACCGATACCAATGGTGTGCTATCGCAGTACTACTTCCGGACCAATATTAGCGGCGTAACCGTCAGCCAGCGGCGTAATGTACTGACCGTGACGGCCACAAAGGACGCCGCAGCGAAGCTGAACGGCTATATCAGTAGCGACTACGGCTACGCACTGGATGTGGAGGGTACGGAGTCTGTGCTGCTGGAGCCCAGCAACGGCAGCAATTATCAGGCTTGTGCCGCGCTGACCTCACTGCCCGACCCGGTGTGGGCGTACATCCACTTCAAAGTCAAAATTGTGGAGGAAAAAGGCAGCCTGACCATCAATAAGGTGGACGCGGAAACCGGCAAGGCACTGGCAGGCGTGACATACCGGCTATTTGATGCCAATGGTAAAAAGGTGGCTGACATGACCACCGGTGCAGACGGTAAGGCGGTATTCAAAGCTTTACCACAGGGCAAGTACAGCTATCAGGAGATCAGCGCGCCCAGCGGCTATGTGGTGGACAACACCAAGTATCAGATCACCATTACGGCGACCGCGCTAAACATTACACAAAAGAGAACCAACACGCCTGCCAAGGCCAGTATTGAGATCGTCAAGGTGGACGCTGATAACAAGACACCGCTGCAAGGTGCGGGCTTCCGCCTATACGATACTTCCGGCAAGCAGGTCGCGGAGGGCTATACGGATGCCAACGGCAAGCTGACCTTTTCCGGTTTGCGGTTGGGTAGCTATACCTACAAGGAATTCAAAGCACCAGACGGATATGTTTTGGATACCACGGCGTACTCCGCTGTGCTGAACCAAAACGGGCAGGTGCTGAAAGTCACCCGTGAGAACACGCCGATCAAAGGCAGTATTGAGGTCTTGAAGGTGGACGCAGAAACCAAGCAGCCGCTGGGCGGTGTGGTGTATCGTCTTTTCAACGCCGATGGCAACAAGGTTGCGGATGGCACGACCGATGCCACCGGCAAGGTGACGTTCTCCGGCCTGCGACTTAGCAAATACGTCTATCAGGAGATCAGCACCGTGGACGGCTATGTGCTGGACGAGACCGAATACGATTTCAGCCTGACCGCAGCAAATCTCAATATCAAGGTTACACGCGAGAACGTACTCGCCAAGGGAAGCATCACCGTCCGCAAGGTGGATGCGACGGGCGCACCTCTTGCCGGTGCGGAGCTGCTGCTGGAGACTTCTGCGGACGACCAAGCATGGACAGAGGTGGGCAAAATTACCACCGACAGTACAGGCATCGCCAAGTGGGAGAATCTTAAAACCGGTGTGCAGCACCGTGTGACGGAAACCAAATCTCCCGCAGGGTACACGCTGCTGACCGAACCGCTGTTCGCGGGAACGCTGGACAGCAGCAACCGAGATGTTACCATCACTGCCTGTAACAATGCAGGCTTCGTGCTGCCCTTCACGGGTGGTATGGGATTTACAACCTATTTTCTGTTTGCAGCACTCGCTCTCATGGCGGGTGCTTATTTTTGCAAAAAATCTGATTTTATGAAGGAGAAAACCAAATGAAAAAGATCCATCGCGTATTGGCCATGCTCATGGCCGCTATCATGGCTCTGAGCCTCATCACCACAGCGTTCGCAGAACCTACCATCGACCCCGCAAAGAACGCCTCCCTTTCCATCTACAAGTACGACATCACCACGGCCAACAGCGACGGCGCGTGGGATGCTGAGTCCTACGTTTCTACCGGCCTACATGATGACGCCGTTGTGGACAAGCTGGCAAAGTACGCCATCCAAGGCGTGGAGTTCACCTACCTCCGTGTTGCCGACATCGCCATGAACAATGAACTGCTGGATGGTCAGCGTCAGGTGGGTGTGCTGTATGGCTTCGACAGCTCTGAACGTTCCAATGCCGTACTGTCTGCTATCGGCCTGACCGGCGCAGACACTCACAAGACTGAGGGCGGTATCAACTACTTCACCAGCGATATGCTGAACAACAAGCTGTCCGCTGCGCTGACTGCCAATGCCACGAACGTGAAGAACGCTCTGGAAACCGCCGTCAAGAACGGCGGCGTGGCTATGACCGAGACGGATGCCACCGGCCACACTTCTACTTCCAATATGGAGCAGGGCTTGTATCTCGTTGTGGAGACTCGCGTCCCTGAAAATGTCACCTCCACCTGCAATCCTTTCTTCGTATCTCTGCCCATGACTACCATTGATGGCGCGGCGTGGAACTACGATGTCACCGTTTACCCCAAGAATCAGACCGGCAATCCCAACCTCGAAAAGACCGTGCGCGAGGACAAAAACTCCACCGGCAAGAATACCGGCAGCCTGACCGACATCACCGATGGGTACGCCCACACCGCCACCGCCTCCGTGGGCGACACCGTGGACTACCAGGTCATCAGCACACTGCCCACCATCACCTCCAAGGCATCCTCTCTCAGCGAGTATACTTACGTCGATACCATGTCCAAGGGCATCAAGTACAATAAGAACGATGTGGTCATCGAGTTCTTCAAGGACGCTGGATGCACCGACAAGATCGCCACATGGGACGAAAACTCCGGCAAGTTCACCGTGGCCTATGATGCCGCTGCTAACACCATGACCATCCGCATGACCGATACCGGTCTGGCGGAGATCAACGAGGCGGCCACCGTGTATACCGACAGCGTCAAGCGCGGGTATTCCGACTGCACCATGCGCCTCACCTACGCCGCCGCCCTGACCGCCGATGCCAAGATGGGCGATACCGATAACCCCAACGAGGTCGTACTGACGTGGAAGCGTACCAACACGACCTACTTTGACACCCTCAAGGACTGCTGCCATGTGTATACCTACGGCATTGACGTCCTCAAGCAGTTTTCTGACAACGGCGGCAACGTGCGGAACGTGAAGTTTAGACTGCACAACGACACCGATGATGTATTCGTGATTGCCGACTTGAAGGATGGCGTGTATTACGCCAAGGGCTTTGCCACCAAGAAAACCGACGCCACCACTTTCGTTCCCAATAGCAGCGGTCACGTCGTGGTCAAAGGGCTGGAGGACGACACCTATTCCTTGACCGAAACTGCCACCGACAAGGGCTATGTGCTGCTGAAGGATGCGGTCAAAATCGCTATCAAGACCGCTGAGAACGGTCAGTGCGAGAAGTGCAGCGCGAAGCTGCTGGCCGCCTCCGCCACCGTCAACGGCAAGGATGCCGGCATGACGGATGGCAACGCCATCGCGCCCCTGACCGTGGTCAACAATCCGGGCTTCGACCTGCCTAAGACGGGCGGCTACGGCACGTGGATGTTCACTATTGGCGGAGTGATTCTGCTGGGTGCGGCGGCGTTTATCGTGATCCGCAGCCGTAAGCACAAGAACGAGCAGTGAAGCGCTGGCTACTGGCGGCAGTCTGCGGCGTTGCGGCGCTGGGGCTGATGCTTTATCCACTGGCGGGAGAGCTGGTAAGTGAGAAATATCATTCAGACGTTGAAACCACATATACCGCCGCCATTGAGGATACCGATGCTGCTGAACTGACCACCCAGCGGGAAGCGGCAGAGCAGTACAACGCCATGCTGTCCGGCGCGGCAAGTATTTCTGAGGGAGAGGCTTCGGCCTCTCCCTTGCCGTATGCGGAACAGCTCACAGTGGGCGGTGTTATGTGCTACATCGATATTCCCAAAATCAACGTATATCTACCAATACAGCACGGCACGGACGCGGACACGTTGGAACGCGCCGTGGGTCATGTAGTCGGCACATCCCTGCCGGTGGGCGGCAGCAGCACCCACGCGGTGCTGTCGGCGCACAGTGGGCTGGCAAGTTCCAAGCTGTTTTCGGACATCGACCAGCTTGCGGCGGGAGACACGTTTTATATCCATGTGCTGGGTGAGGTGCTGGCATATCAGGTGGACAATATCGCTACTGTACTGCCCACGGATACCAGTCTGCTGCAAATCGAGGACGGTAAGGACTATGTAACGCTGGTGACCTGCACGCCGTTTGGCGTCAACACCCACAGGCTGCTGGTGCGAGGCCACCGCATTCCGTACACACCCGAACAGGCAACCGCTGCCGCCGTGGAAAAACCTGTGACATCCTCCTGGACGCAGCATTACCTTACAGGTCTTGGCATCGGCCTTGGCGTGGTGGCAGTGATAGGCGGCGGGTACTTCTTAATAAGGAGAAAACGCCATGCGTAAGACATCCCTTTTACTGGCAGCACTGTTGGCCGTGGCGGGTATCTGCGTCATGCTGTGGCCGGTGGTCACGGGACAAAGGCTGCAAGCCGACACAGATGAGGCCGTGCAGAGCTTCCTTGAAGAACGAAAGCCGGAGCAGCAGTACCCTGAGCTGTTGGCGGCTCTACAAGAGTATAACCGCCAGCTTTACGCAGAAAAGCAATCCCGTCTTATTGATCTGGAAGCCTGCGAAGAACCCGCCGCCGACTTGACTGCCTACGGCATCGAGGATGAGATCATAGGCGTGTTGGAGATACCGGCTATGGAATTGACCATGCCCATTTACTTAGGCGCGTCCGATGACCACCTTGCCGCAGGTGCGGCGGTGTTGGGAAACACATCCGCGCCCATCGGCGGCGACAACTCCAACTGCGTCATCGCCGGACACCGGGGCTGGCGCGGTGCGGATTACTTCCGGCATATAGACCGCTTACAGGTTGGCGATACCGTTACGCTGACAAATCTATGGAAGACGCTGACCTATACCGTGGCCGACATTCAAATCATCCAGCCCCATGAGGTGGATAAGATCAAGATACAACAAAGCCGCGACCTGCTGACGCTCATCACCTGCCATCCCTACGCCAGCGGTGGGCGACAGCGGTATGCTGTGTACTGCGAGAGAACGGAGGTGAGATAACTATAAGCATTTTCGGCAAGGTGACCTTCGTGGGAGACGATGACATCCTCTATGACGATGCAGACGCCTTCCTAGACTGCATCCGGGAGGAGCTTCCCTACCGCGATACCACAGGGTTTCGCTATGAAGTCCTGACAGACGATCCCGCTATCCGCAAGGCAGCAGATGACATCCTGCTTGACTTTCTTGGTGAGGAAAACCCCTGTGAGTTGGAAGACTACACACAGACGATGGGAGGAATTTAGTATGAACGTAAATCGGGAGCTGCTGGCGTTCCTGCAGAAGCAGTACCCTGTGGGTACACGCATCCGGCTGGACTCCATGCAGGATCCGTACGCACCGGTGGAGGCTGGAATGACGGGGAAACTGGACTATATCGACGACGCGGGGCAGTTCCATATGAAGTGGGACAACGGACGGACGCTGGCGCTCATTCCCGGCGTGGACAGCTTTACCGTTTTACCGCCCGAGCTCAGCATGACGAAGCTATATATGCCGCTTACCGCCGAGCTTTATGAGCCGGATGTGTATGGCAATATGCAGGAAGAACCGGAGCTGCTGACCGGACACGACCTGACCGCGTATGAGGACCATATCCGCAGCGCACTGGTGAAGTATCGGATGCCGGAGGAGGTCAACCGCGGCATCATGCACTGGTACGACGCGGCGGACAGTGTGAACGACAAGGTGCGTTCCGTCACCTTCGACGTGGAGCGGCGAAACGGCAAGCTGTGGGGTATCGCGGAATGTCAGATCAGCGGCGAGTTGTCGGCGGCAGAGCTGACCACGCTGAAGGAATATATTGAAGGACAGGCGTCGGACGGCTGGGGCGAGGGTTTCGAGCAGCATGAGATCGCCGTTGGACGTGGCAGCGAGCTGTATGTGCATCTGTGGCAGGATGAGGACTGGAGCATCCAGACGGAGCAGGAGTGTTTCCGCGCCCACTTCGAAAAGCTGCCGGAGATGTGCTTCTCGCTGCTGCCGGGCACAGGACAGCTTATCTGTATCAAACGCGGCGAAAGCGGGTACTACCCCAGCGATTGGTCTACCGGTGACGCCCACGAGAACCGCCGTATCGCGGATGAGCAGAACAGAAAGAGGGGCGTGACGCCTGCACAGGAGGAGGCTATGAAGATCGGCAGCATGTGCGGCTGGGATGTACCCGGTGCAGACCCGGACAACTGTGAGGACATCGTACAGCGCCGTGGGGGGATGGAGCTTGGATAAAAAAATTATCTCCATATACATAGGCAATCCCGACAACAGCAATCACGCGGAGCTGACACTCCGGCGAGTACTGAATCTGGCGTACAGCGTGGATTGCTGCCATGTGGTGCCGGGGATCACGGACGATGCAGCGTTGGGACAGTTCTACGTGGAAAATGATTTTCGCCCGGATTTGGCAAACGTTCCGGACAGCCGCTGCAAGTACCGCGGCAAAGCGTGGACATGGCCATGCAATAAAATTTAACAACAATGGGACCGCTTTCCGAAAAGGGACGGCGATCCCTCTTTTTGCGCCCTTTTCGGTGAACGGTCACCGGAAGGGAGTGCAAGAATGACGAAGGAAACCGTCGCCCTGTATCTGGAAAATGGATTTAAAGGGCGCAGAAATGTGATCAGCAGCCGGGAATTGGAGCGTGTGCTGGGCATCAGCGGGAACGAGCTGCGGCGGCGCGTCAACCGTCTGCGGCAGGACACCGTACCCATCGCGGCAGACCAGCGGGGCTACTACTTCGCGGAAACGGCGGCGGAGGTCTATGATACCATCCGCGGCTTGCAGAAAATGCGCAGCGGACTGGACGCGGCTATCTCCGGACTGGAGCGTGCGCTGGAGAAATTTGATGCGTGACAGCCTGATAAAGCTCATGCCTTGGATGGGCGGTAAGGGACAGCTTATGTGGGCCATACAGATGCTCTTGCCTATCCACTATAAAACACTGGTGGATGTGTTTGGCGGCAGCGGTATCATCACGCTGAATACCGCCGTGCCGAAGGGGTGCCTGCAAATATATAACGACCTGAACCATGACCTGTATAACCTGCTTTTCTGCGTCAAGCACCGCCCTATGGCCCTGACGAAGGAACTGAGCTTTCTCCCCATCAATGCCCGTGATGAGTTTGATGTGCTGCGCAGACAGCTGCAGGGCGAGGACTTCACACAGCTGTATCTGGATGAGGAGCTGCAGCTGGCGGAGCAGATGTTCCCACCGCCGGAGGCGGAGGAGGTCAAGCGGCTGCTGCAAAGCCGTGCGGAGCTGTCGGATGTGCGCCGCGCCGCCGCTATCTACAAGCTGCAGCGATACAGCTATAACGGCAACGGCGACAGCTATGGTGTGAGCTCCTGCGATATACAGCGATTTTTTCGGGATATTTGGGAGTGTTCTCACCGCCTGAAGGATGTAGCGCTGGAGAATAAGGATTTCGAGAGCATCATCACCACCCATAATGATCCGCAGACCACGATCTATTGTGACCCGCCCTATTATGAGGCGGAGCGTTACGCGGTGGAGTTTCCCCGCAGTGACCATCAACGGCTCCATGATGTGCTGGCGCAGCACACGGGCTTCGCCATGGTGTCCTATAACAACTGCGACTATATTCGCAGGCTCTACGAGGACTTTTTCATTTATGAAGTGGAGCGTCCCAACAGCCAATCCAAGAAGAAAAATGACATATACCGGGAATACATCATGACCAACTATGACCCCCGTGTTTTTGCGTCGCAGATGACGATATTCGGCGATTACAGCAGCGATGGGAAGATATGCCGACTGGTGCATATCCCGGAACGACCTTTGAGAACTTGAGGAGGATCTATCATGAAGAACGAAATGACACTGGACAAGACCGGCCTGACCATCCCCAGCAGCGAGCTGACAGAATGCGGCATGGCGGGCGTAGATCTGTCTGCCCAGATGACGCACAGCCTTCTGCTGCTTATGCCTCGTGAGATGACAGCGTTACAAACGGCAGACGCACTGGCCGGACTGTTTGACGCGGCATCGCAGCTTGTGTCTGCCCTGCTGGACGCCTGTCGTATGCCCTGCTGCAAGAACTGCGATTCGGACGTGAGGGAATTTGACCTCGATGCCGTGCCTGCGCCGATCCGGAAGCTGCTGCTGGATAGCGGCTGCTGCCCGGCCCTGCTGGAATGCTATCTGGAAGAAGGAGATGTGGTCTATGCTGCCGAATGAGGCAATGTACCCCTACACGGCGAAGGAGGCAAGGGACAGGGGCGAGCTGGAGGTGTGGCGTGCCAATTTTCGCACCAACTGTGCCTGTGCCGGGGCGATAGAACTGGCGATCCATCGGGACTTTGACGGAATGTATCTCAAGGACGGCTGCGCCAAAAGCGTTATTGACCAGTACGGTTACAAGCGCGTAGGCTATGTGCTGGCCAACACCTTGCAGCTGCACGCCTATGACGGACGCTACCATGAGACCAATAAGAGATGGAGCAGAACCATCTTCGTGCCCGAGGACGGCGGACACCGCCATACCTTCCTCATTGGCAGCCATCCCGCTGTGCTGGACGGGTTCGTCAGTGACTACCGAGCGGAGCTGGCAAGGCTGCATCTGTTCGGCGCGGAGCATTGCGAACCCAATTCCGGTGAACAGGATTTCACCGGTCGCGTGCTGGTGCTGTCACCGGACACGCTGCGGGAATCCTGCTGGCAGCCGGAGAACCAGCTGTGGCTGGCCTTCAGCGGCTTCGGCTGCCGCCCCCATGCCCGTGGCCGCTCGGTGCTCTGCACCTGTCTGGGCGACGGCGAGACAACGAGATGGAATCGCTCTGAGTTCCTGGGCATCATCCGCGATGAGTGTCTCCCTGATTGGGCGGCGGAGAAGCTGGCCGAGCTGCGGCAGAACCAGGACGCACCCACTATGGGCGAAATGACGATGTGAAGGAGGAAGCTATGAGATATGTGAACCGTGCAGTGCTGGTCTGCGGCGCAGCGGCACTGCTCTGCTGGCTGTTTTCCGTGGCGGCCTACGCCACCGGCAGCGGCGATGTTGCCGGTGCGGTGGAAAGTACATGGGCGGCGGCATCAGGGCAGATCAAGACCGTTGTCAACAATGTGGTATTTCCTGCCATTGATATGATCCTCGCCATTTTCTTCTTTGTGAAGCTAGGTACCGCCTACTTCGACTATCGAAAGACGGGACAGTTTGAATGGACGGCACCGGCCATTCTGTTTGCCTGCCTGGTGTTCACGCTGACGGCGCCGCTGTACATCTGGGACATCGTGGGCGTGTGACCGTGCCTCTGTTCAATTTTCGGTTGGCTTTTTGCGGAAAGCGTGGTAAAATAACATGAACACGACAGAGAAAAGAGGTGGCACGATGCAGTATACGCTGATGCACAAGAATATCGCGGTTGCCGATATGGAGCTGGATGAGGCGACAAGCTCTATCCAGCGGATCGGCACGGTGTACCGTCCGGAGCATCTTCCGGTGGCTACGGCATCAAAACGGGACGGCGTGGATCGTGCCGCGCTGAATGCATGGTGGATCGACCGCTGCATCCCCGCCAGCCGCTCCGGTGTGCGAAAGGCACTGGAAACGCTGGAGCTGCCAAATACGCAGGTGCTGCTGACACGCTGCTTTGGCCTGAGCCTCTCAGACCAGTACTGGGTCAGGCCCTGGGGCAGCGACCTCCAGTGGGAGCGCATCAACTTCTTTGAAAATCCCTTCTCGGAGGACATCGGTGACGTCCTGCTGGGCAAGGCCACGGACGCGGTGAATTTCGATTTCAGTTCCCCAGATAACACGTCGGACGGCTATCTGAAAAAGCGTTGGAAGATCATCGACGGGAAGCGGTGCCTGCTGAAGGCGGGAAGCAATCCCTTCATGCAGCAGCCGTTCAACGAGGTAATCGCATCACTGGTGGCGGAGAAACTGGGTATCTCCCACGTGCCCTATACGCTGCTGTGGGATGATGACACGCCATACAGTGTCTGTGAGGATTTCGTTACGCCGGACACGGAGCTTGTCAGCGCGTGGCGCGTGATGCAGTCCATGAGGAAAGACAACAACTCATCGCTCTACCGCCACTATCTGAACTGCTGCGAGGCGTTGGGTGTGGAGGGTATGGAACACGCGGTGGATCAGATGATCGTGCTGGACTACCTTATCGCCAACGAGGACAGGCATCAGAACAACTTCGGACTACTCCGCAGTGCAGATACACTGGAATGGTTGGGCGCCGCACCTATCTTCGATAGCGGCTCCTCCTTGGGGTACGATAAGCTGACACCCCAGATCCTCTCCGCCCGTGCCATTGAGTGTAAACCATTCAAAAAGACGCACCATGAACAGCTCAAACTGGTGACCTCCTTCGGCTGGATCGACTTTGATAGGCTGAGGGGCGTTGAGCAGGATATCCGGGATATCTTGGATCAGGCCGGTGAGTATGTGGACGAGAGCCGTAAGGCTGCGATCATCTCTGCGTTTTCCTCCCGGCTTGGACAGCTGATGGCCTTGGCGAAGGTGCAGCGGCAGGAGGATGACGTGGCACAGGATGTGGAACAGGACAGGGCGCAGGACTACGGCTTTAAGATGGAGCTGTGACCTGCAACATAATACGATAACAGGAAGCACTCTGCTGACGGCAGAGTGCTTCCTGCGTTTACGGAGGTGAGAACTTATTTTTATTTGGAACTTTGTAGCCGATACGGTGCTGGGTCAAATCGTGGACTGGTTCTACGGTCAGATCGTGGGCTTTCTCGGCAATTTCTTTTCAGAGATGGGCAACATGGGCGCCGAGCTCTTTGCCATGAGCTGGGTACAGAGCGTGGTGTTGTTTTTCTCCTATCTGGGCTGGGTTCTGTTTGCCTTAGGGCTGGTGGTAGCCTGCTTCGAGTGCGGCGTGGAATATTCCGGTGGCCGCGGTAATGTTAGGGAAACGGCTTTGAATGCCATGAAAGGTTTTCTGGCGGTCTCCCTTTTTACGCAGGTGCCGGTGCGCTTGTATGAGCTGGCGGTATCGCTGCAGGCCGACCTGACGGCGGGCATCACCGGCTTTGGGACGACCAGCATCGGGGATGCGGCGAAAGCGGCGCTGGAGGATTTCAACGCCGTGGAGAGCCTGACATCTTCCGGACAAATCATTTTGCGGGGCTTTGGCCCGGTAACCAGCGGACTTATGGTCATCTTCTGCCTTGCGCTGATGGCCTACGCGGTCATTAAGGTCTTCTTCGCCAACCTTAAGCGCGGCGGTATTTTACTCATTCAGATCGCGGTGGGCAGTCTGTATATGTTCTCTGTACCGCGCGGCTATGGCGACGGATTCATACAGTGGTGCAAGCAGGTCGTGGGGCTGTGTCTCACGGCTTTTTTGCAGGCCACCATCCTCGTAGCTGGCTTGATGGTGTTTAAGGATCACGCACTGCTGGGCCTGGGACTCATGCTCTCTGCTGGTGAGATCCCCCGTATCGCCGGTGCGTTCGGGCTGGATACCACCACGCGAGCCAATATCTCCTCGGCTGTCTACACGGCACAGAGCGCGGTCAGTATGGCGCGGACGGTGGTGGCCGCGGCGAAATGAGAGTTATCACCATGGGAAGTCTTTTCGATGGAATAGGAGGCTTCCCTCTGGCGGCCATCCATAACGGCGTTGTGCCCCTGTGGGCCAGCGAGATCGAGGCTTTCCCCATCCGCGTTACAGCGGAACGACTGCCGGGGATGCTGCACTATGGGGACATCACGAAGCTGCGTGGGGACGAGCTGCCGCCTGTGGACATTATCTGCGGCGGCAGCCCCTGTCAGGACTTGTCCGTGGCTGGAGCGAGGGCGGGACTTGCCGGTGAGCGTTCCGGTCTATTTATGGAACAAATCAGGATCATAAAGGAGATGCGAGATGCAGATGTTTTACGAGGACGAACAGGTATCCATGTTCGCCCCCGATTCATGTGCTGGGAAAATGTCCCCGGCGCATTCTCCAGCGGGCAGCAGAAGGGAGATGACTTCCGGGTCGTTCTGGAGGAAACACTCGGAATTGGTGTATCGGGAATTCATGTTCCTGAAAATCACCCTTGGGGATGGCGATATTCTGGGGCAGCCATATTGGGAGATTTTGTCTCCCTATGTTGGCGAGTCCTCGACGCTCAATACTGGGGTGTGCCCCAGAGTCGTAAGAGGATCTTCCTTGTGGCAGATCTTGGAGCCCCATCCTCAGCGCAAATACTATTTGAGCCGGAAAGCCTGCCTGGGCATTCTCCGTAGAGCGCGGAAGCGCGGGAAGGAGTTGCCTGCAACGCTGAAATTGGCGTTGGAAATGCAGAGCGGTTTGCGGATGATCGATTTGGTAATATTGGCGCAGATGGGGCTTATCAAGGCGTACCATATCAACCAGAGGAACGAGGGTATCGACCTGGGCGATACGGCGGGGGCGTTGATGGCGACCTCCAATTTGCAGATGCAGACATTCGTGGCCGGCACATCGGTGGCTTTTGCGGCAAACCAGCGGGATGAAGTCCGTGATCTGGGCGATAAAGCCAGCGCGTTGGGTGCGCAGCCGGGGATGAAGCAGCAGACGTTTGTCGCCGGCTTCTCCGCTGGTGCAGGAGCCAGTGCGGGCGGCATCGGTTACCGCGAGGGCGTTGCGCCGACACTGAAGGCCGGCGGCAGCGGAAACAGTATGCCATCCGTCCTGTGCATCAACGATCAGGGTGGCGAGCGTATGGACGTGACGGTAGATAAAACCGCCACACTTCGGGCGCAGATGGGCAACCACCAGCCGCTGATATTTGAGAGCCACGGTATGGACGCTCGCTATCGACAGATGGGCAGTGTGGCTCCGGCCATGTCGGCACGCTGCGGCACCGGCGGTAACAATGTACCGCTTGTGGGGGAGCAAGTCTACTGCCTTGCGGGGAATACGATAGACCGCGAGCCGGAGAACGGTGGAAATGGTATGGGGTATCAGGAGAATGTGGCCTACACACTGACCGGCTTCGACCGCCACGCGGTATGCTCGGTCTCGGAGGTGGTCGGCGCACTGTGCAAAGGCGACGAAAAGGGCGCAGGAAGTCAGTATGTGGAGCAGGGCAAATGCGTTGTGGATCTCTATACCTGCGAGCCTGCCGGCGACAAGGATCTGCCCATTCTGCTCATCCGCCGCCTCACGCCGTTGGAATGTGAGAGGCTGCAGGGCTTTCCAGATGGCTGGACAGATATCCCCGGCGCGTCTGACAGCGCACGATATAAGGCGCTGGGCAACAGCGTGGCCATCCCCTGCGTGGATTTTGTGATGAAGTGTATGGCGGACGCCATACGGAGAAGCGATTAAACATAACTTGTCCATTGTGCTTCGTGTGCTTGTGTTTTCTTCGTTGTACTTGTCAATAGCTTTCCCATTGCGCTTCGGCTATGCTTTGCTTGCCTCGGAGGGAGGCGGAAAGGAGCACACCATGGAGGAAAAGAAAAACCTCTGCGCACCCATTCCGCTGTCGCTGCACCAGCGGCTGCGAGCGGAGCAGGAGCAGCGTGGACAGACGCTGGCAGACTACATCACGGATATACTCAACGAACACTTTGAAGGAGGAGCAAAAAACATGGGCAATACCAATCGCACCATCGCCTTTCAGGTACCGGAGGAGCTCTTTGACCGCCTGAAGGATTACCTTGCCAAGCACGGCTTGAAGCAGAAGGACTTCATTCTCGGCCTCATCGAGCGGGAACTGAACGACGCAGTGGATGCGGAATAACAACATACAGAGCCGCAGGCGTGTACCTGCGGCTTCACTTTTGGAGGAAAACTATGTACCTATACCCTGAAAATCTGACGGCTCGCCCAATGCTGTGGATGTGGACGCTGCGGGACGTGGCGTTCATCGGCATCGGCCTGCTGCTGTCGGCACTGGCACTGACGCAGGCCGGCACCGTGATCCCATTGGTGGTCACAGCGGCACTGGCCTTTCTCTGCATTCGGCACGGCGGCGTCAGCATGCTGGACTTTCTGCGCTACGCCGCAGCGTTCTTCTTTTTCGGGCAGCAATACTACGAATGGAGGGAACGAGTATGAGAAAGAAAAAGTCCACGCAGCAGCTGGTGGGCATTGAGCGCGTGACGGACAGCAGCGTGCTGACGGCAGGCGGTGAGTTGACCTTTTTCCTTGTGCAGCCTACTAACCTGAACGTGCTGCCGGAGTCGGGTGTCCGCACGAGGGTGACAGCGCTGTTGAATGGGCTGAAGACCTCGGCAGAGATGGAGCTGCTGGCGTTAGACTCTAAGGAGTCCTATCAGGATAACCGGCTCTATTATCGGCGCAGAACAGAGGAGGAGGGCAATCCCGCTATCCGCGCTCTGCTGGCGCAGGACCGGCGGCATCTGGACGATGTGCAGACCATGATGGCATCATCCAGACAATTCTGCTTTGTGCTGCGGCGCAGAAAGACGGACGGTGCGATCAACCTCGCAGCAGTGGAACAGCGGCTGCGGGACAGCGGTTTTACCGTTCGCCGAGTGGAAGGAACGGAACTATTGGAGCTGCTTGCGATTTATTTTGAACAGGACGCCACCCACGAGGTGTTTGACCTCGTAGACGGTGCGCGTTGGCTGACGGCGGAAACGGAGGAAGAAAATGCGGATTTTGAAAGTTGAACCAGGCAAAGCACCCTATGTAAAGGATATGAAGGATGGGTTGGAGGCGATTCAGCAGGAGGTGCAGGGACTATTCCAGCCGGTATATGTGGAGGATGGCGTGATCCTCTGCTGCAATGAAGAGGGAAAGCTCAATGGCATGAAGCCCAATCGGTGGCTCGAGGATGATATTATCTGCGGGCCGTTTTTTCTGGTGGGGGATGACCACGAGGGCGGTTTCTGCTCCCTGACAGACGAACAGTTGGATCGGTACACGCAGCGATTTCGGGAGCCGGAGCAGTTTACCGGCCACGAACCGGAGCTGGAGCCGCGCATGGAATTTTTCTGCTGGTGAGGTGGATGGAATGAAAAACCCGTTTCACAAAAAAGAGATCTCACCGCAGGAGGCATTTATCCGCTCCTTTCTGGATTGCATCGCGCCAGGCGTGGTGAAGTTCGAGGTGGATCACTACATCTTCGGCAATACCTACCGCTGCGTCTGGGCACTGCGGGAATATCCCGCCAGCACCGAATCTCAGGCCATCCTGCGGCACTTGGGCGAAAAAAGCGGCGTGACGCTGCGGATATATTGCCGACAGGTGTCCCCCGGTGAGGAGGACAGGATCATCGACAACGCCAATAAGAAAAATAAGCTGGACGGTTCAGATCCTAACAAGCTGCGGCAGGCGGTGGAGGCCGAAAGCAACCTGCGGGATGTGGCGGAGCTGGTGCATAAGATGCACCGAGAGCATGAGCCGCTGCTCCACTGCGCCGTGTATCTGGAGATGACGGCGGACAGCATGGAGTACCTGCGGCAGCTTCAGACCGATGTGCTGACGGAGTTGGTGCGCTGTAAGCTGAATGTGGACAAGTTGCTCCTGCGGCAGAAGCAGGGCTTTTACTGCGCCAGTCCCGTAGGCTATAACGCCCTTGGCCGGGAGTTCGAACGCGTACTGCCCGCTGGCAGCGTGGCCAATCTGTACCCGTTCAACTACTCCGGCAAGACAGATCCCAACGGCTTCTATATCGGCAAGGATAAATATGGAAGCAACATCGTGGTGGATTTCGACCGCCGCGACAGCGACAAGACCTCTGCCAATATCCTCATCCTCGGCAACAGCGGACAGGGCAAGAGCTATCTCATGAAGCTGCTGATCTGCAACCTGCTGGAGACGGGTAAGTCCGTGGTCTCACTGGACGCGGAGCATGAGCTGGAAGATCTTTGTGGTAAGCTGGGCGGCTGCTTTATCGACCTGATGGCCGGCGAGAAGCGTATCAATGTGCTGGAGGTGCGGTGTTGGAACGAGGACACAGAGGCGGACGAGTCCGCGCCGGAGGCTTTCCGCAAGTCCACACTGCTGGCGCGGCACATATCCTTCTTAAAGGACTTCTTCCGTGCCTACAAAGACTTCTCCGACCCGCAGTTGGATACCATTGAGATCATGCTGTCCGCGCTGTATCAAAAATGGGGCATCTCAGAGGAGACAGACTTCCGCCGGCTTACGCCGGAGGACTACCCCATTCTCTCTGACCTGTATGCGCTCATCAACGATGAGCTGGTGAATTACAGGAACGGCAGCCTGTACACGCGGGAGCTGCTGCAGGAGGTGCTGCTGGGGCTGCACTCCCTGTGCGTGGGTGCGGACGCGCCGTTCTTCAACGGACATACCAATATCTCCGACGACAGATTTTTGGTGTTTGGTGTAGGCGGCGTACTGACGGCGGCCAAGAGCCTGCGGAACGCCCTGCTGTTCAACGTGCTGGCATATATGTCGGACAGACTTCTGACGGCGGGCAACACGGTGGCGGCACTGGACGAGCTGTACCTGTGGTTGTCCAACCCCATCGCCATCGAGTACATCCGCAACTGCCTGAAGCGCGTGCGAAAGCGCGACTCCGCCCTGATGATGGCCTCGCAGAACTTGGAGGACTTCGACCAGGAGGGTGTGCGGGAGATGACAAAACCGCTGTTCGCCATCCCGCCCCACCAGTTCCTGTTCAACCCCGGCTCTATCGGCAAGCGGTTTTACATGGATATGCTGCAGCTGGACGAGGCGGAGTTCGAGCTCATCCGGCGCGCACGGCGAGGCGAATGCCTGTTTAAGTGCGGCGCGGAGAGGTATCATCTGAAGGTCATAGCACCGGACCATAAGGCGGTATTGTTCGGCACAAAGGGTGGGAAGTAAGGTTGCCAAAGGGTACGGCGTTATGATACAATACAAAATATGGTATGTTCAATTTACTTGATAGTGGAAACATCGGCTATATTTTAATCTATATTTGCAAGCGGGGGAAAGCAGCATGAAGGGTATATTAGTTCTTGGAATTAATAGAATTTTGAATTGGTGTCAAATAGTGTCAAACGGGAGTAGATATACTTGCCGCATTAAAGATATAGACGGGGAGCTGTTTTTTAAGTTTAAGAATGTTTGGCATAAAGTTGCAGAGTTTGCGGCAGATCCCTTAGATGAATTAGTGCAAGAAGGCGGGAAGGTTATTTCACGACGATTCAAAGGAAACTGACAATTGCATAAAAGACCATTATCAATCCCAACGCCACTGTATGAATGTCGTACGGTGGCGTTGCTATATCCCCCAAGGAGATGATGCTATGTCAACAACACTGGCGCGGCTGGCGGCGGCTGTGCTGTCTACGGAAAAAGGCCGCAAGACGGTGGGCTGGGTCATTGCCGCTATTCTCTCACCGTTGATCCTGCTGGCGGCGTTTCTATGCAGCTTCGGCACGGCGGCGGTGGAGCATAATAACTTCGCCGTGTCCGCGTCCTTTTATGGTCCGGCGTTCTCAGACAGGATCCCTGCGGAATACAAAGATCACATCACCGAGATGCGGACAGCTTTTTCCCTTCTGGATGCGGCAACAGCCGCCGTGAATGCCAAGGCGGAAAGCGGCGGTCTTGACCCCTTACAGGTCAAGGCTGTTTTCTTCGCCCTCTGCTTTGGAGACGAAGCGCCTACCCGCCGCGCCGCCGCCAACTTTGTGGACTGCTTTTATGAATGGCAGGAGCGCACCCGTACCACCACCGTCACGGACGAAAACGGCAACGTGACCGTGCAGACAGAGACCTACGAAGTGGCGGTACCGCTGCCGCTGGCCACGGTCTATGAAAAGCTGGCGGTGTGGCAGGACGAGCCGGTGACAGAGGAGGATAAGGCCAACGCTGCCCACATCTACGCCATGGTGACTGGCAGCAGCGGCGGCGATACCTTTGACGGCGCATACGCCGCGGGCGGCAGAGCACCGGTGGAGCTGGATGCCGCCATGCTTACGGATGCGTCTACCAAAAACGCCGCTGACCTTGTGATCTATGTGACCAACGCATGGAACTCCGGCTGGGGCTATGTGTGGGGCACCTACGGACAGGTGCTGACGCCGGAGCTGCTGCAATACAAGCTGACGCAGTACCCGGAGGGCGTGGGAGAATACGCCGCGTTCATCCGGGCCAACTGGCTTGGCAAGCGCACCGCCGACTGTGTAGGACTCATCAAGGGCTATGGTTGGTTGTCGACCGACACCATGACCATCGACTACGGTACACATGGTATGCCGGACATCGGAGCCAACGAGATGTTCTACAACGCCACACGGCGCGGCGGCATTGAAACTATGCCGGACACGCCGGGACTGGCGGTGTGGAAGTCCGGACACATCGGCGTATACATCGGCAACGGTGAGGTCATCGAGGCCATGGGTACCAAGTACGGCGTGGTGAAAACACAGCTTGAGGGTCGCGGCTGGACGCACTGGCTGGAGATCCCGTATATCAACTATGACTGAGGAGAAACGAATGGAAGAAACCAATATCACGATCAATTTTGATGCGGCCAAGCTGGATGCGCTGGAGTTCGCGCTCCGCAAGCAGCGGTCTTCCGTGCAGCGGCGCATGGCAGAGATGCTCCAGCAGCTCTACGAAGCGGAGGTGCCTGAAGCGGTGCGAGAGTATGTGGATAGTAAGGCGGTGCCGTCCCGCCCCCGCCGACCGGTGAGGGCGGCAAAGGCGACAAACGAGCAAGCAATGTCCGCGCAGCAGGATCAGCAAAAGCTGGTAACGTGAGGAGTGTATAACTATGGCACAGCAAGAAAAAATCATCGTATGGCTTGACCACAGATGGAAAGAAGCCATCGAGCAACACCTGAAGGACGAGACCTTACAGGAGCATCTGGAAACCGTACTGGATGAACTGTGCAACCAACTCCCGGAACGTGAATATGCACGCATCAGCCGAGCAATCTGGGAGGAAGACCGTATAGCGCGGGAGGAAGCGGCACGCACCTATTCTGCATACCGTGTTGTGGAAGGCAGCGAGGAACATTACTTCCGCGTGACGCCCGGTGAGGAGCTGCTGAATGCTGCACAGACGCTCCGCAGGTACTGCACGAGTACAGAACACAGCACCGGCAAATTCATCTCTCTGTATTCGCAGGCGCAGCCTATCACGCCGGAGGAGTATCAGCGGATGATACTCCTCCGCATGGAGAACACCGGAAAAGTCGCCGGCGTGTTTGATTTGGATTTTGACAAGCGGGAGTTTTCCGCAGTCCACATCATGAACGGCTGGACAACGTGGGCTATGCGGGATGTGATCCCATCTATCTATCAGGCCACAAGTTCGCGGTTCGCAACGGCGGATCAGCAGCTCCGTAAACTGCTGGAGCTGCTGGACGGCATGGAGCTCACATCGCCGGGGCATCTCACCGCGCAGAATTTTTCGTTCAACGATGAGATCATGATGGAGAACGGTAAGCTCAACTTCTATGTGCAGGCTGACTTCGACGTGGACGCCGCCTTCGGCACCTTCGTGTGTACAGATGAGAACGATGACTGGCTGAACATCTACGCCAACTACGACATCGCGCAGGACAGACCTTGCGATACGCTGGAGCTGAATCTCTGCAAGGGCGACGGTACAGAGGAGTACTGGAGCTATCATCTGAACGCTGCCGAGCAGGAGGTGCTGGCGCGGAAGATGGAGGCGTTCTGCCAGCAGCAAAACGGCATGAGCCTGCGCGATTTCGCCCGGCAGCTTCAAGAGGAGCCGGGGCCGTCTCCGCAGATACAGATGTAGCCCCGTGTTTGCCCCTGTGGGCCGGTTTGTGGCCTCGCAGGAACGCGAGAGGGTAAGGATAGCGGCCCCGGAGATTTGGAGCGTTTTTGGCCCGCTTTTCGGTGCGCCGAAAGCGGGGCAGGTGAAAGGGGTGGGGTCGTAAACGCCCCACCCCGCCCACTTCTGCCCGCAGTGCGGACAGTTTTGAGGAAAACGCACGGGGGTCATTCGGACAAAAAATCAGCCTGAAAGGAGCCGGTAATCAGAAAAACCGCGTGATCACGGGATAATTAGCGGGGTCATGCCGCGATTTCAGGGAGGTGAACACCAATGGCAACGAATAAGAAAAAGCACGCCTTCTGGCTGACGCCGGAGGCAAAAACTATGGTGGAGGAAGATGCTCGTGCGGACAACTGCGGCAGCCAAAGTGAGTTCGTAGAAAAAGCCATCCGCTTCTATGACAGCTATCTGCACACCAACAGAGCCAGCGCGTTCCTGCCCAAAGTGCTGCTGGATGTACTGGAAGGTTCGCTGGGCGTGTACTGTGGACGGGTGGGCAAGCTACTGTTTAATCTGGCGGTGGAACACAGCATCACCAACCACCTGCTGGCGGAGGACGCTGATATGGACGCCGAAATGTACCGCAAGTATCGTGGGTACAGCGTCCGGGAGGTGACCGATACACAGGGCGCGTTCTCCTTCCGGGACGCCCTGCGGCTGCACCGGAGGCAGTAACCCGTGGCGCGGCTGATACAGAAAAGCGGCTACTTCAAAGGCGGTAGCACCGGATACATGAAATACATCGCCCAGCGGGACGGTGTGGAGATCACCAGTGACACTGGTCCGGTGACGGAAAAGCAACGGCAGCTCATAGCGGATCTGCTGAAAGACTATCCCGACACGAAGGAGCTGTTTGAGTATGAGGACTATCTCTCCACGCCGAACCGCGCCACGGCATCGGCGTATATCGCCGCCGCGCTGGATAGCCACTTGCACGAGATGGAGCCGGAGAGCGGCTACATGAAGTATATCGCCCAGCGGCCACGGGCGGAAAAGCACGGTGGGCATGGGCTGTTCAGTGCAGCACCGGTCACAGATCTGAACAAAGCCGTGGCAGAATTGAACGCCCACACAGGCCGCGTGTGGACATTCATTTTTTCTCTGCGGCGGGAGGATGCCGTGCAGACCGGCTACAACAACGCGGAGGCTTGGCGTACCCTGCTGCTCCAGCAGTCCGGCACACTGGCGGAGGCGCTGCGCATCCCGCAGGACAAGCTGCGGTGGTACGCAGCGTTTCATGACGAGGGGCATCACCCCCACGTCCACATGATGGTGTGGTCGGACGATCCGCGGATGGGACACCTGACGAAGAAAGGCATCTTCTCTATGCGCTCCAAGTTCACCGGCACCATCTTCCGGGAAGAGCTGAAGGATGTCTACATCCGCAAAGAAGAAATCTATAAGTGCAGCATCCAAACGGCGCAGGACAAGCTGCTGGAGCTGACCGCGCAGATGGAACAGCGGGCCTGCCCGGATACAGGGATAGAGCAGATGATGCTGGAGCTGTCGCAGCAGCTCTCCCAATTAAGCGGCAAGCACCAGTACGGGTATCTGCCCAAGCCGGTAAAGGCCACGGTAGATGCCATCGTGGACCGGCTGGCACAGCTGCCGGAGGTGGCGGCGTGCTATGCACAATGGAATCAGGTGAAGGACGAGCTGGTGCGGTTTCATAATCAGAACCCGCGCCAACATCTGCCACTATCCCAGCAGAAAGAGTTCCGTGTGCTGCTGAATGCCGTCATCCGGGAAGCGGAGCATATCCGGTCGACCGAAGAAGCTGTGATGAAAATCATTGAGCAAGCGCCGTTCCCGCCCCCTGTCGTAGTAGAACAACCGCGGGATATGACCACTGCTCAGAATATATCTATGCTTCCTGCCACCCTTCACCTGCTGCATCATCTCGGTAACATCTTCCACCATGACGCGCTGATCTCTCCTATCACGCTGCGTATCGACTCCAAGCGCCGCAGGCGATTGCAGGAGAAGCGTATGGCCATGGGACACAAACGGAATGACCATGAGGAAGCACAGCTCTACCACGTCAACGACAACACCGTGCGATAGGAGGTAAAGTGCATGGGCAAATTTGTATATTTCACATCCGCGGAGAAGCGGCAGGCCAACGAGGTTGACCTGCCGTCTTTTCTGTTGGATCGAGGCGAGAAACTCATTATGGCCGGACGGGATTACCGGCTGGCCAGCGACCACAGCATCACCGTTCGCGGTGCCAAGTGGTTTGACCATGCCACCCGGCGAGGCGGCGGGGCGGTCGGCTTCGTCATGGCGTTCTACGACAAGACCTATCCCGAAGCGGTGACCATGCTGCTGGGGCGGGACGGCCAGGGCATCATCCCCATCGTCAAGAAGGAGCCGGAGTCGAGAGAGCCGAAGCCCTTCGCGCTGCCGGAGGCCTATCTCAATATGCGGCGGCTCTACGCCTACCTGACCACCCACCGGCGCATCGACCGGGATGTGGTCACGGAGTTCGTGCGGGAGAAGCTGCTCTACGAGGACGCCCTGCACCACAACTGTGTGTTCGTGGGCAAGGATAAACACGGCGAGGCCAAGCACGCCCATCTTCGTAGCACCAACAGTCAGGGCAAGGTGTTCCGTATCAATGTGGAGGGCAGCGAGGCAAAACACAGCTTCCACAAGGATGGCACGGACTGTTCCCTCTATGTCTTTGAAGCACCCATCGATCTGCTGTCCCACATCACGCTCTATCCGGCGGGGTGGCTGGAGCATAGCTATGTGGCCTGCTGCGGTACGTCTGTCCAGCCGGTGTTGGAGAGGCTGCGGCAGAATCCGAAGTTGAATATGGTCTATCTCTGCCTCGACAACGATGAGGCGGGCGAGGATGCCTGTGAAAACATGATGGAGGTGCTGGAGGAGATGGATGTGGACGTGGAGCGTCTGCGTCCGCAGGGAAAAGACTGGAACGATGACTTGCGGGCGAAGCACGGCAAAGCGAAAACCCCGACAGTATAAGGCTGTCGGGGTAAATTCATTCATCCAACATCAACTGTCCATCCAACGCCTGCTGCTTTAACCGCTGAAGCTGTTCCTTTTCCAGCTGGGCGATGCTCTTTTCGGGAGTGGGCAGATCTTCCGGCATTGTGCCGCCGATTTTTTCGATGGCTTCTCTTACTTCACTGCCGACCTTGTAATGGACGGCGGTGGCGGCATCGGCACTGTTCACACTATCTTTCCGCAGCTTTTCTTCGGTCTGAGAAATGCGGAACAGGTTTGCGATCAGCTCTGTACTGCCCATGTAGTCGAGAATCTTTTGACCGACTTCCAAGTTCTTCTTGCGGTGAATGTCATCCACGGTCATGCCGCCGTACAATCCCATGTACCCGGCGTTTTGAAATACGGCAAACTCATCTGCCGTGATCACACCGGCATTCCTGGCAGCTTCGGCAAGCAGCTGATTCCATTGCTTGATATCGCCGCGCACGACCAGTCGGCGGCTGTCTTCGTCCAGCTGGTTGAAACGGTCTGCCACTTCCTGCCGATAGGTTTGGATGGCAAAATAGGTTTGCCCCAACGCGATGACCTCTTTGCGCGGATCACCGTTCTGCACAATCAGATAGCAGGCGTAGCGGGACAACTCATAGTCAACAATGCCTTTCGTTGCTGCACCGGCTTCAACGATTTTCCTGACCTCAGGAAAATCGGCAGATGCATCATGTCCGCTGTTTTCACAGGCGATCATAGCGCGCTTGATGACCTTGGCAAAGTTTTCCCATTTTGCATAATCCAGGACCGAAGCCAGTTCTCTGGCATACCAATACTCGGAACCGTCAGAGCGCGTTCTGCGAATGTCCTCAAAGCATTTATATTCGGTGGCAACGAGATGGCTCATGTAGTGTCCCTCCCCTATTTTTACAGGGTAATAGTAACATAAATCGATAAAAAAAGAAAGGAGAAATCCTGTGACAGATAACCTCTGGATACTCTTTGCGGCGGCAGGCGTCATGGTGGCGGTCATCGTTACGCTGTCGCTGTTGGGCGACCACTACACGCTGAACAACATCAAGTCCAAGACCGTGGGCGACGGGCAGCATGGTACGGCACGGTGGGCAACCGATGCGGAGCTCCGCAAGACCTACGCCCTCGTCCCCTTCCAAGTGCCGGACTGGCGGGCAGGCAAAAATCTGCCTGAGACGCAGGGACTGGTGCTGGGCAGCACCAGCAGCAAGCACGGCATCACCGCACTGGTGGACAAGGACGATGTGCATTGTCTTATGATCGGCGCGTCCGGCGTGGGCAAGACCGCCTATTTCCTGTACCCCAACTTGGAATATGCCTGTGCCTGCGGCATGAGCTTCCTGGCGTTGGACACCAAGGGCGATCTTGCCCGCAACTATGGCGCAGTGGCGGCACGGTATTATGGCTATCATGTTTCCGTGGTGGATCTGCGTAATCCCACGCGCTCGGATGGCTACAACATGCTGACGCTTATCAATCGTTATATGGACATGGCACGAAAGACAGGCAATCTCGCTGCCCGTGCCAAGGCGGAAAAGTACGCCAAGATACTGGCCAAGACCGTCGTATCTCCGAACGGCGATACTGACTACGGCCAGAACGCCTATTTCTACGATGCGGCGGAGGGCTTGCTGACCTCCGTAGTGCTCCTACTGGCGGAATTCCTGCCGCCGGACAGCAAATGCCCCACAGAACGCCGACACATCGTGTCCGTATTCAAGCTGGTACAGGAGCTGCTGGCCCCTTCCGGCGTTCGCGGCAAAAACTGGTTTGCACTTCTGATGGACAGACTGCCGGATGCACACAAGGCCCGGTGGTTTGCCGGTGCTGCACTGAATACCTCCGAGCAGGCCATGGCCTCCGTCATGTCCACGGTGCTGTCCCGGCTCAACGCCTTTCTGGACTCGGAGCTGGAGCAGGTGCTGTGCTTCGACAGCACCACCAACGCCGAGCAGTTTGCGGCGGAGAAGTCCGCTATCTTCCTTATCCTGCCGGAGGAGGACACCACCAAGAACTTCATGGCAGGCTTGATGATACAGACGCTGGCGCGGGAGCTGTTCGCCGTGGCGGACGATAACGGTGGGCGACTGCCCAGCCGTGTGGCGTTCTATTGTGATGAGTTTGGCACAATGCCTGCCTTTGATGTGGAGGCATTGTTCAGTGCGGGACGTTCCCGAGGTATCACACTGGTACCTATCATCCAATCGCTGGCGCAGTTGGAGAAGAATTACGGCAGAGAAGGCGCAGAAATATTGACTGACAACTGTCAGGATACCATCTTCGGCGGCTTTGCGCCCAACAGTCAGACGGCGGAGCAGCTCTCCAAATCGCTGGGCAGCCGCACGGTACTCAGCGGCTCTGTCAGTAAGGGGAAGAACGATCCCAGCCAGAGCCTGCAGATGATAGAGCGTCCACTGATGACGCCGGACGAACTGAAATCCATTCCCAAGGGCAGCTTTGTGGTGATGAAAACGGGGACGCATCCTATGCAGACAAAGCTGCGGCTGTTTCTCGACTGGGGCATTACCTTTGGTGAGCCGTATGCAACCCCGGAACATGCGGCACGGCCTGTGGCCTACGCCAGTCGCGCCGAACTTCTGGATAGCATCGACCGTACTTATCCCAAAACGCAGCCTGTCTTAGCTCCCGCTACCGGCAAGCATGAAATGCGCCACCAGCGCAGCGGACAGACCTACGAGGAGGGTACGCCATGAGCTACTTTGGAAGCATCTACGCCGACATGGAGCTGCCCCATCGGGCAAGGACAGTCTATATGTACCTCAAGGATCGGTCTGACGCGGGGAATACCTGTTGGCCCAGCGTCCGCAGGATCGCGGAGGACTTAAAGCTGTCGCGCCGTACCGTCCAGCGGGCGCTGACGGACTTGGAGCGCCACGGCTTTTTAGAGCGCACCCACCGCCATCGTCCCAATGGCAGCCTGACCAGCAACCTGTATCGCTTCAAATGAACGCAGACAGAGCGCACCTCCCACCAAGGGGAAGGTGCGCTCTAATGCTGTCACAAGGGTAGCGTCACCATGGCGTACCCAGAAGGACTCACTCTATCGGAGGTACTAAGACAGAGAAAAGAATTTGCTATATATCTCCACTGCAAGTTAGTATAGTCCAATACTGACTTTGCCTTTTGGCAATTCGGAGGTGAATGGAGATTAAAACAAAGGCTTACGGCTACATCCGTGTTTCTACCAAGGAGCAGAATGAGGTTCGTCAGGTGATTGCCCTGCGGGAAGTTGGGGTTAGTGAAAAGAATATTTACATGGACAAGCAGTCCGGCAAGGATTTTAACCGCCCGCAATATAAGAAGCTGCTGCGGAAAATGAAAAAAGACGATCTACTCTATATCAAGAGCATCGACCGTCTGGGACGCAACTATGCGGAAATTTTGGAGCAATGGAGGATGCTCACAAAGGATAAAGGCATCGACATTGTGGTGCTGGATATGCCGCTGCTGGATACCCGGCGCGGCAAAGATTTAATGGGAACCTTCCTCAGCGACATTGTGCTGCAGGTGCTTTCATTTGTTTCAGAGAACGAACGCACCAATATCCGCCAGCGGCAGGCTGAGGGTATTGCAGCGGCAAAAGCAAAGGGAATTCGCTTTGGACGAGCCCCCAAACCTCTGCCGGATGGGTTTCATGATGTATATCAGCGCTGGAAGCGCGGCGAGATCACCGGCACGACGGCGGCGAAA
>ULTB01039728.1_pt1 | contig 28617 bp, 33 predicted proteins | sample 1957251 | NCBI WGS metagenome assembly ULTB01 (sample SAMEA4835724, study PRJEB28245) | human gut metagenome | biome: gut microbiome; material: fecal sample | place: Denmark | collected 2008
TATTTCATCAAAATCTATGGTTTGATGAAAGTTATTCTGTAGCAATTTGTAATCATAGTTTTGCACAGATATGGAAAATAGGTGCATATGATGTACATCCAGTGTTATATTATTGGGTGTTACATATACTTAATATAATATTTGGAAATAATATATATATTTATAGAATTTTTTCATGGCTATGCGCAAGCATAACAGGTATACTTGGATATACACACATAAGAAAAGATTTTGGAAAGAAAGCAGGAATGCTATTTTCATTTTTCAGTTTTTTCTTACCAGTAATTGTTGTGTATGTGGGTGAAATAAGAATGTATACACTAGCAATGCTATTAGTCACATTAATGTGTATATATGCTTATAGAATTTATAAAAATATAGACAAAAAACAAATAAAGAATTGGGTGTTATTTGCAATTTTTAGTTTAGCATCTGCATATGTTCATTATTATGGATTAATGGCAGCAGGAATAGTAAATTTAATTTTATTTGTATATATAACAACAAAAGCAATAAAACAAAAAAAATTCACATATGAATTAAAAGTGTTTATAGTTTCTGCAATCACACAAATAGCATTATATATTCCTTGGATAATATCATTACTTTCACAAATGAAAAGAATGTCTTCAACACACTTCTGGATATATATAAAATTTCCAGGAACATTAATAGAATTTTTTACTTTCCAATTTACAGGAAATTTAGAAAAAACAAAAACAATATCAGACCTATATGCAATAATATTTGGATTAATAATATGTGCATATATAATATATCTATGTATTAAATACAAAAAGCAAAATAAAGAAAAACAAAAAACATTACCAATAAAATTATCTGTAATTACATATTTAGGGGTAGCTATTGGAGCATGCATAATGTCAATTGTATTAAAAACACCAATAATCTACGCAAGATATATGTTATGCGTAACAGGTCTTTTTATATTTTTCTTATCATTCTTTATGGCAGAAAAAGGAAACAAATACTTAAATATAGTAATATGTAGTTTGTGTATAATAACAGGAATAGTTATACAAATATATCTATGTAAAGATAATTATGATAAAATAAACCAAGAACCTTTTGAATATTTAAGACAAAATGTACAACAAGAAGATATATTAATTTGTTCTAACGAAGGAAGTGGATTTGTAGTTTCTGCAAATTTCCCAGAAAATTTTTTATATTTTTACGATGAAGCATTTTGGAATGTAGAAGATGCATATAAGGCATATGGAAAAGATATGCAAACAATTTATACATTAGATGATATAAAAGATGTAAAAGGTAGAATTTGGGTAATTGATGCAAAAAGTTATGGACTACTAGAAAAAATACAAGATAAATATGAAGTAGAAGTTATAGATCAAAAAATGTATGATACAAAATATCATGGTTTTCAATATAGTTTTGCATTAATACAAAAATAAAAATAAGGAGAAAAACAATGGACAAAATTAGAGTTTATGCTTTTGTAGGACCATCAGGAACAGGAAAAAGTTACAGAGCTCAAATGGTAGCAGGAGAAAACAATATATCTTATATAATAGACGATGGACTTTTAGTAAACGAAAATGAAGTTGTAGCAGGAGAATCAGCAAAAAAAGCACCAACAAAAATAGAAACAGTAAAACATGCAATTTTTATAGATGAAAAAGAAAGAACACAAATGCAAAAAGCTATAAAAAAATTAAAACCAGAATCAATTTTAATTTTAGGAACATCAGATGGAATGGTTGAAAAAATTGCAGAAAACTTAGGTCTTCCCAAAATACAAAAAACAATATATATTCAAGATGTAGCAACAGAAACAGAAATGAAAACTGCTAGAAATATAAGGGTAACACAAGGAAAACACGTAATACCTGTACCAACTTTTGAAATAAAAAAAGATTTTTCAGGATATATATTAGACCCATTACAAATTTTTAAATCGAAGGGAAGTGGAAACAAACCATATATATCAGAAAAATCAATAATAAGACCGACATTTAGCTACTTAGGAAATTTTACAATTTCAGATACAGTATTTCGCCAAATAGTAGAATATTTAGCAAAAAGAGATGATGGAATTTCGAGAGTAATAAGAACAAGAGTAGAAAACTATGGAGAAGGACCATCTATTTACATGGAAGTAGCAGTCATTTACGGACATAATGTAATAAAAGAATTAAAAGAATTTAAAGAAAAAAGTATAAAAGAAATAGAAAAAATGACAACGATGAATGTACAAAAAATAACAGTAATAGCAAAATCAATAGAAATGCCAAAATAAAAAATCTATTAAACTATTGGGGACGGGCCGTTTTAGTTTAATAGATAACTAAACTAAAACGGCCCGTCCCCAATAGTTTAAGAAAAGAGGAAAAAAATATGTCATTTGTAGTAGCAATAGATGGACCTGCAGGAACAGGAAAAGGAACTATAACAAGTTTAATATCAAAGGAAATGGGGCTTGTAAATATAGATACAGGAGCAACATATAGATGTGTAGCTTTGTATACTATAAAAAATAATATTAATTTAGAAGAAAAAGAAAAGATAATAGAATCATTACCTAATATTCATATAGATATGGAAAATGAGGAAGGAACTCAAAAAGTATATTTAAATAATGAAGATGTAACTTCACAAATAAGAAGTAAGGAAGTTTCAAAAATAGTTTCTCAAATATCTTCTATAAAAGAAGTTAGATTTGCAATGGTAGAAGTTCAAAGAAATTTGGCAAAAGGAAAAGATGTTATAATGGAAGGTAGAGATATTACAACATATGTATTTCCAAATGCAAATATAAAAATATATTTAGATGCAGATGAAGAAGAAAGAGCGAAGAGAAGATATAAGGAAATGCAAGAAAAAGGAATAGAAATGACATACGAAGAAGTACTAAATAATATTCAAATTAGAGATAAAAATGATAAAGAAAAAGAAATAGGAGCCTTAAAAATAGCTCCAGATGCAATATATATAGATACTACAAATTTAACCATTGAAGAAGTAAAACAAAAAGTAGAAGAAATAATAAAGGGAAAGGAGGAAAAATAAAATGAAAAAAATTATAAAAGCAATTGTAAAAGGTGCATTATACTTATATTGCAAAGTGGTACATAGAGCAAAAGTAGAAGGAACAGAAAATATTCCTAAAGAAGGTGCACTTATTTTTTGCGGAAATCATAGAACATTTTTAGATCCTCCTTTAATAGAAGTAACAGCTAAAAGAGAATGTAGATTTTTAGCAAAGCAAGACTTATATAAAAGTCATTTTCTTGCGTTTTTAGGTTGGGTATTTGAATCAATACCAGTAAAAAAGGATGATAAAGATATAAATGCAATAAAAACATCATTAAAACATTTGAAAAAAGGAGAATGTATAGCACTTTTCCCAGAAGGAACAAGAAATGGATTAGCAAAAGGGGAAAAGGTAAAAGATGGTGCAGCATTTTTTGCTATAAGAACAGGAGCAAAAGTAATACCAGTAGGTATTTCAGGAAAAACAGGAGCATTTTCTAAAGTTACAATTAGATATGGAAAACCATTAGATTATAGTAAATATAAAAATGCAGAAGATGAAAAACAAGCGTTAGAAGAAGTAACTAATGATATAATGGAACACATTTTGGAATTGACTAAATAAAGAAAAAATTATGTTGACAATAAAAGCCTGTTGATATATAATAGAATAGTTGAAAAATAAGTAAGGTGAAATTATGGAAAATGAAAAAGAATTATCTTTTGAAGACTTATATAATCAATCTTTAAAAGAAAGTAAATTAGAAAAAACTGTAACTGGTAAAATAATAAGCATTACACAAACAGGAGAAATTTTTGTAGATATACACTATAAAGCTGATGGAATTATACCAAAAAAAGAATATAGTGATGATGAAAATGCTAATCCTAAAGATGAGTTTAAAGTAGGGGATAGTATTACAGCAGATGTATTAAAACAAAATGATGGTTTGGGAAATGTTTTATTATCTTATAAACATGCAAAAATAAGACAGGCCAAAAAAGAATTAGAGAAAAAAGTAAAACAAAACGAAATTATTGAATCAAAAGTAGAGCAAGCAAATGAAAATGGATTAATTACTAAAATAGATGGAATGAGAGTGTTTATTCCATTATCTTTGTCAGGAATAAGTAAAAACGAAGATATAAATACATATAAAAATAAAACAATAAAATATAGAATTATAGAATACGAACCAAAAAATAATAAAATAATAGGTTCAATAAAAAACGTTTTAGAAGAAGAAAAAAGAAAAAGACAAGAAGAATTTTGGAGTAATGTAGAAATAGGAAAAGAGTATGAAGGAACAGTTACGAGTCTAAGTTCATATGGAGCATTCGTAGACTTAGGTGAAGTACAAGGGTTACTTCATGTATCTGAAATTTCATGGGATAGAAATGCAAAAGTAGATGAAATATTAAAACAAGGGGAAAAAATAAAAGTAACAGTAATTGATTTAGATAAAGAAAATAAAAGACTAAAATTAAGTTGCAAACAAAAAGGAGAAAATCCTTGGAATAAAATAGAAGAAAAATACCATATAGGAGATATTTTAAAAGTAAAAATTGTTAAAATGATGCCTTTTGGAGCTTTTGCAGAAATAGAACCAGGAATAGAAGGATTAGTACATATTTCACAAATTGCAGAAAAGAAAATAACAAAGCCAGAAGATGAACTAAAAATAAATCAACATGTAAATGCAAAAATAATAGATATGGATTTGCAAGCAAAGAGAATAGAATTATCTATAAAAGAACTAGAAGGAACTTCAAACGAATATAAAGAAGAAATATAGAATAAGGGGTAAGAAAAATGAAAAATGAAAAAATAAGAAATATAGCAATAATAGCACACGTTGATCATGGAAAAACAACACTTGTAGACTGTTTATTAAGACAAAGTCATGTATTTAGAGAAAATGAACAAGTAGCAGAAAGAGTAATGGACTCAAATGACCTAGAAAAAGAAAGAGGAATTACAATTCTTTCTAAAAACACATCAGTTATGTATAATGGAATAAAAATAAATATAGTAGATACACCAGGTCATGCTGACTTTGGAGGAGAAGTAGAACGTGTTTTAAAAACAGTAGATGGTGTTTTACTATTAGTAGATGCTTTTGAAGGGCCAATGCCTCAAACAAGAGAAGTTCTAAAAAAATCATTAGCACTTAACTTAAAACCAATAGTTGTAATAAACAAAATAGATAGACCAGGTTCAAATCCTGCAAAAGTAGTAGACCAAGTATTAGAATTATTCATAGAATTAAATGCAAATGACGATCAATTAGATTTTCCAGTAATATATGCATCAGCTAAAAACGGTATAGCAAAGATGAATTTAGATGAAGAATCTGATAATGTAACATGCATATTTGATACAATAGTAAAATATATAGATGCACCAGATTGTGAAATAGAAGGACCAGCTCAAATGTTAGTATCTAACATAGACTATGATGACTATTTAGGAAGAATAGCAATAGGAAGAATCGAAAGAGGAACAATAAAATCAGGTATGCCTGTAGCAATATGCAAACAAGAAAAAAATACACAAGGAAAAGTAGCTAAATTATTTACTTATGAAGGTTTAAAAAGAGTAGAAGTAGAAGAAGCTGAAGCAGGAGATATAGTAGCATTATCAGGTATAGCAGACATAAATATAGGAGATACAATATGTGACTTAAATAATCCAGAAAAAATACCATTTGTAGATATAGATGAACCAACAGTATCTATGACATTTAGTGTAAATAATGGACCATTTGCTGGAAAAGAAGGACAATTTATTACATCAAGACACATTAGAGATAGATTATTTAAAGAACTAGAAAGAAACGTATCTTTAAGAGTTAAAGAAACAGATTCAGCAGATAGTTTTGAAGTATGTGGACGTGGAGAATTACATTTATCTGTATTAATAGAAACAATGAGAAGAGAAGGTTTTGAACTTTTAGTTTCTCGTCCAAAAGTTATTTTCAAAGAGATAGATGGTGTAAAATGCGAACCAATGGAAAAATTGGTAGTAAATGTACCAGATGAATCAATAGGAACAGTTATAGAAAAATTAGGAAGACGTAAAGCAGAAATGCTAAATATGGAACCAGCAGAATTAGGACATACAAAAGTAGAATTCAAAATACCAGCAAGAGGATTAATTGGATATAGAACAGAATTCTTAACAGATACAAAAGGAACAGGAACAATGAACTCTATATTTGACTGCTATGAACCATATAAAGGAGAAATTCAAGCAAGAACAAGAGGCGTTTTAGTAGCATTTGAACAAGGTACATCTGTAACATATGGTCTATATAATGCTCAAGAAAGAGGAGAACTTTTAATAGGAGCAGGTGTAGATGTTTACGAAGGAATGATAGTTGGTATAAACTCAAGAAATGAAGACATTGCAATAAATGTATGTAAAGAAAAGCACTTAACAAACACAAGAGCTTCAGGATCAGATGATGCACTTCGTTTAGTTCCACCACTACAAATGTCTCTAGAAAAAGCTATTGAATTTATAGCAGAAGACGAATTAGTTGAAGTAACACCTAAAAACATTAGACTAAGAAAGAAAACATTAGATACAAAAACAAGAGAAAGAGAAGCAAGAAGATAATATAAAATTATTAAAAGACGTCTAAAAAAAGAGACGTCCTTTTTTCTAAGAATATATGATAAGAGGTAAAAATGAATAAAGAAGAATTACAAAAAATAAAAGAAAAAGCATTAGAAGAGCATATACCAATAATAATGGATGATACATTAAAGGTAGTAGATGAAATATTAACCAAAATAAAACCAACAAAAATACTAGAAATAGGAACAGCTGTTGGATATTCTGCAATGTGCTTTTCAGAATACTTACAAGAAGGCGGAATAATAGATACAATAGAAAGAGATGAAGAAAGAATTGCAGAAGCTAAACAAAATATTGTAAAAGTAGGTGTAGCGGAAAAAATTAATATCTTAGAAGGTGATGCAGTAGAAATATTGCCTACACTTACAGAAAAATATGATATGGTGTTTATAGATGCAGCAAAGGGAAAATATCCATTCTTTTTAAAAGAAGCTTTAAGAATGTTGAATGAAGATAATGGAGTTATATTGGCAGACAACATTTTGTATAAAGGATATGTAATGAGTGACTATAACAAACATAAGCAACGTACAGCAGTAAGAAATTTAAGACAGTACATAAAAGATGTAACAGAAAATGAAAACTTAGAAACTGAAATATTAGAAGTTGGAGATGGCTTAGCAGTTTCAAAAATCAAGAAATATTCTATTATATAAAAAATAAAACCACTTTTAAAAAAGTGGTTTTATATATTTTATACAAGAAAGTATAGTGTCTATAATAAAAATAATGCAAAAATTATACAATAAAAATACTATATAAACATTATTTATTTTAGAAACAAATAATTCTAATTTCTTCTTTAAAAAAGGATATAAATGTCCAACAAATAAAATTGCAATTATTCCCCAAGCAAATGAGTAAAAAATGCTAATTCTACCATTTAAATTGAAAAAGTCATTAGTATAATCCCACCAAAAAGAATGAAATAAAACTTCTAATACATAACTTGCTAAATATTCAAAAACAGAAAATATAATAGCAGAATAAGTAAAAAGCTTTAAAGAGTTATTTTTATACTTACCTAAAAAAATAATTAAAATTAATGCGCCATAACCATAAATAGGACAAATAGGACCATATAAAAAACCTCTATTTGTAAAATGCCCTAGTACAATAAAACTATAAATAGTTTCCATGCACCAACCTAAAATAGCAAAAATAAAAAAGTACAATATATACATATATAACTTATTGTTTTTTATAGTTGAAAAATCCTTCTCCATAAAGTCCCCCCTTTTATAAAATATATAATATCAAAATAAATTTATAAAGTAAATAAAATTAACTAAAATAAAAATATATTATATTCATTTAATGACGTTGCAAAAAGAATATTAAGTAGAATAGAAAGAGAAAATAACAATTTACAAAATATACATTACGAAAAAAGCTAATAGAAATTTAAATCAAATAGAATATTATATTATATTAAATATAAGTTAAAGAATCCAATTATAGCTAATAAAACAATAATTAAAATCATTGATAAAATTTTTATTTTGGAAAATTTTCCATACATAGGTTCAATTTATAATGAAGGTCAAATTAGATTTATAATCTATAAAAAGTTTTTAATCTTTTATGAAATCAAGGAAAAAGAAAGAAATGTGATAATAAAAAGAATTATACATATGAAGAAATACAAAAATTTATATTTTTTTAGTATGTCTAAATTAGACAGAATAGCAATTTGTGTTTACTTTTAAATGGATACGTGCTATAATTTTTAAAGATATGTATGCATTTGAAAGGAAGAAAGAAATGAAAAAACCAGAATTATTAGCCCCAGCAGGGTCTTTTGAAAAAGCAAAAATAGCATTTATGTATGGAGCAGATGCTGTATATGCAGGTACATCAAGTTTATCTTTAAGAACAAGAGCAGAAATGAAAGATGACGATTTAGCAAACACAATAAAATACGCACATTCTATAGGAAAAAAAGTGTATACAAATATAAATATATATGCATGGGACGATAGATATGAAGAAATAATAGAACAAGCTAAAATGCTTAATGAACTAAAAGTAGATGGAATAATAGTTGCAGATGGAGGAGTAGTAGATGTCCTAAAACAATATGCACCAGACATTCCTTTACATATCAGTACACAAGCAAATACAATAAGTTATCATGCAGCAAACTTTTGGTATAAAAACGGAGCAAAACGTGTAATATTAGGACGTGAAATGAATAAAAAACAAATAAAGGAACTTATAGAAAACAAACCAAAAGATTTAGAAGTAGAAATATTTATTCATGGAGCAATTTGCTTTGGATATTCAGGAAGATGTTTCTTAAGTGACTTTTTAGCAGGAAGAAGTGCAAATTTAGGAGATTGTGCACAAAGCTGCAGATGGGCATATAATGTGTATGTAGAAGAAACAAATAAGCCAGGAAATTTAATGCCAGTAGAACATGATGAAAAAGGAACTTACATTTTTTCATCAAAAGACATGTGCTTAGTAAAAGAAATTCCTGAAATTATAGAAATGGGTGTAGATAGTTTAAAAATCGAAGGAAGACTAAAAACAGAATATTACCTAGCTTCAGTAGTTAATGCATATAGAAATGCAATAGATGACTATATGAAAGATCCTAAAAACTATGATTATACAAAATATTTAAAAGAATTAGAAAAAACAAAGACAAGAGGTTTAACTACATTTTATTTTAACGATAGAAATAATAAAGATATTCAAGAATATGAAGGAAAACAATACAATTCAGACTATGAATTTGGTGGAAAAGTAGTAGAAAATATAGAAGATAAAACTGTAATAGAAATAAAAAATAAATTACAAATTGGAGATGAATTAGAAATTATAGTTCCTGGACAAATAGAAACTGTAAAATTCACAATAGATAAATTATGGGATGTGGATACAAACGAAGAAATAACACATGTAAACCCAGGAAAAGCAGAACAAAAAGTAATTATGTGCCTTCCAGTTAAAGTTCAAAAAGATTGGATATTGAGAAGAAAAAAATAAAGGAAATATTGAAAAATTAATGAATATTTACTATTATTAATTATAGAGAGGGAAAATTAATATGGAAAAAACAAACAAAATATTTTTAACAATAATTGTTGTATTAGTAATTATACTAGGAATAACAATTACTCTTTATATTAATGCAAATAAATTAGAAAAAGAATACTTACAGAAAGTATTAGAGAGTAATGCACTTTTAACAAAATATGTAAAAGCAACAGAAGATGCTGGATTAGAATTAAAAGAACAAGAAGATAATTCTTATAAACTAGTTGAAAGAACTACACCTATACAGGAAAGTGAAATATAAAATTAATACCCCAAAAGTACCAGGTACTTTTGGGGTATTAATATATAAATACTATTTTTTCAAGTTTTCTAACTTAAAAGCAATAATAAAACCTACAAAAAATAAAATAACAGAACAAAAAGAAAAAGAATTAGGAACTAGAACAAATACGCTACCTAAAACAAAACCAATAATAGAATAAGAAGTTTGAACATAATATTTTTTAAACAAAAATTTAATCAATAATAAAAATATAAAAGAACCAGAAAAACATCCAAAAGCAATAGGTGTTAAAATAACCAAATTCAAAGTTGCAAGTGATTGAAGATATATTTCATAAATTCCAAAAAACATTAAAATAACAGTGCTGCTAACACCAGGGATAATAATTCCTGCAGACATAGCAAAACCAGCTAAAAAAAGATATAAAATATTATAATTATTTATAAAATTGAAATTAGATATTTTACTTTCTAATAAAAACAAAAGAAGACCAAGCAAAAAAGCAGATAAAGTATATATTAAATAATGAAGTTTAAATTTGTTTTTTAAATTTGTATTTTTAAATAAAGAAGGAATACTACCTAAAATGAGGCCTAAAAACAACAATTTGCATTCAGACTCAAAATTTGTAAAAGCGTAATTTAGAACATTACCAAATAAAAGAAAACCAATTATAGTACCTAAAACTATAGGAAATAAAAAAGCTGTATTTTTTTTAAAATTATTAAAAAGTCCTAAAACACTGTCTACCAACCTTTCATAAATTCCAAAAATAACACATAAAACACCACTACTAATTCCAGGAACAACAGCACCTATACCTATTAATATTCCTTTAACTATAGAAAATAAAAAAGACATAAAAACCTCCAAATAGTAGCAGTATAAGATATAATATAAAATATTCGTGTAAAAATAATATATGAGTAAATTACAAAAAAATATTGTAGGAAAATTTACTATATGATAAAATTGAAAAAAGAGTAGAGGTAGGTAGAAAAATGAAAGTAAAAGAACTAAGTATAAGAGAAAAAATTGGACAAATGTTTATAATAGGAATAGATAATAGCGATGGCTTTAAAAATACAGCAGAATTAATCCGCAATAATAGAATAGGTGGAGTAGTATTATATAGAAAAAATTATAAAAATTATGATGAATTAGTAAAATTAGTAAACGATATAAAAAATGCTAATTTTCAAAATCATGTACCTATCTTTATTAGTATAGATCAAGAAGGTGGAAGAGTAAACAGAATGCCACCAGAAATAGAAAACTTAAAAAGTGCTACTAAATTTGCAAATTCAAAAGATAAAGAAAAAGTAGCTTTAAGTGCAAAAATTATAGCAGAGATGTTAAAAAAAACAGGAATAACATTAAATTATGCACCTGTACTTGATATTAGAAGATTTGAAGAAAAACATGCAATAGGAGATAGATGCTATGGACAAACTAAAGAAGAAGTAGAAAAATATGGAATAACTGCTATGAAAGCAATGATGGAAGAAGGAGTTATTCCAGTAGTAAAGCACTTTCCAGGGCATGGACTTACTAAAAAAGATTCGCATTTTAGAATACCTAGAATAAAACAAAAAATAGATATTTTAGAAAAAGAAGATATGGAACCTTTTCAAAAATCAATAGAAAATGGAACAGATGCTATTATGGTTGGACACCTTATAATTGAGGATGTTGATAAAAAATATCCAGCATCACTTTCAAAAAAAGTAATACAAAAATATTTAATAGAAAAATATAATTATACAGGATTAATAATGACAGACGATTTAAAAATGATGGCAATTAGATTTCATTATAATATGAAAAAAGCTGTAGTAAAGGCTATAGAAGCGGGAAATGATATCATAATGTTAGGATTACCTTATTGGCAAACAAAAAGAATTATGAAATATGTTATAAGAAAAGTAAAAAGAGGAAAAATATCAGAAGAAAGAATAAATGAAAGTGTAAAAAAAATATTGAAAATAAAAGAAAAATACCAATTAAACGATGAAAAAGTAGAAGGCTTTGATAAAGATGAAATTAATAAAAAAATAATAAATTTAAATAATAGCCTATAAATTTAATTTTATGACCATGCACTTTTTATTTTTTAGTCACATATAATTTGATATAAAGTGAAAAATACAAAAAATATAGACTAAAATAAAAAGTGGAGGTGCATTAATGTTTATACTTTCTATTTCTAGCTTTTTGGCTTTTCTTCATTCTGCTATATTTACAGTTGATTATATTTCAAGTAATCAATTATTCCCTGAACCATTAACAATAGAAGAAGAAAAGCAATATTTACAAAAGTTGAAAGATGGAGATGAAGAAGCAAGAAATATATTAATAGAAAGAAACTTAAGATTAGTAGCACATGTTTGTAAAAAATATAGTTCTACAAAAGTAGAACAAGATGATTTAATTTCTATAGGAACAATAGGATTAATAAAAGGAATAAACAGTTTCGAACCAACAAAAAATGTGAAATTATCTACATATGTTTCAAGGTGTATAGATAATGCAACATTCACGTGTTGGAAAGTTGTGCATCGATTAGTAAGCTATTTGATAAACTAAAGGACAAGCTAGAAACTGAAATTATTTTAAAAACTCATGCCAAATGGAAGATACCACAGATGAATAATAATAGTGCAATAGGTCAGCAAATTAAATATTATCGTAGATTAGCTAATATTAAACAAACTGATTTATGCTTAAAACTTGGCTGTGATAGAGGTGTTCTAGACCATCTTGAAAATAGAGAATTAAAACTTGTTAATATTAAATTGATTAAAGATATTATAAAAGAATTAGATATTGAAGATAAAATTGTTATGAATGATGATTATATAGCTTTTCTTTTAGATAATCCAATTCAAACTATACTTGATTTTAGAAAAAAGAATAACCTTAAACGAATTGATTTAGCTAAAATGCTTGATAAAGATATATCAGTTATCAAAAAATGGGAAACTGGTAAATCGCAAATGACTAGAGCAAGTTATAATAAACTAAAAAAATGTATGAGTTAGTCGCTCGTACATTTTTCTTTAACATCTTTTAAAATTAAATCTAGGATTTTCTTTTTAGATGTATCACTAATATTTAATCCTTTAATTTTTTCTATCAATAAAGTTGCATGAAAGTTTGCAACTCTATTTTCAAGTTCTTCTTTATCTTCTTCTATTTCTGGAAGATTTACAAAAACTTTCATACAACCTCCTTACTTAAAGTTTATTCAAACAATACAATAAAATGTTTAATTAACTTGTACTATTTTAATAACTTCCAAATTCATTAGATAAAGATTTTTTTATTGCTGAATTTACTTCTTCCATATTTTCAATTTTAGCAACAAATAATTCTTCTAGTCCGATACCACTTCTGTAGATATAACCCTCTCCCTGACCAAATTCTTTAATCATTTTTTCCTTATATTTTGAGAACATCATGCCTTGTTCTTCTTTACTTATGGTAGATAGTGCAATACGTGTAACTAGGTTATCACGCGATTTGTCAAAAAACTCGCTATAAGCATTTTGTAATCCAATGATGACCCTACAAGATAGACTTCTTCCTGCTCGTAACATTTCTCCAATTTTTCGTTTAATTTCTTTAGCTCTAGCATCATCAAGACTAGATAAAAGCATACTATATTCATCTACTACAAGATAAGCAAGTTGATTCTTACGTTCTTTATCTCTGCTATCACGTCTATAAACAAATTCATCATAGAATTTATTTATTCCATCAACAGATTTTTCAATGCCTAGATAATAATGAGGGCTACCCTCAAATTGCATAAAATTTTGTTCATCGCCTTTTGGGTCACACAGATAAATACAAGTATTAGATGGATTATGTAGGGCTATTTTTCCAATAAACGATAAAATAGCATAGCTCTTGCCTGAACCCGTTTGTCCCACAAAAACTGCATTTATGCTATCACATAGGAAGTCATCTTTTGTAGTTAATATAGCCGGTTTATAATATTTAGTAGGAACACCTTTTATAATTACATGCTTTTTAGTAAGTTTTGAATATTCCAAATAATTGATATAAGCATCAAGTACTTGTTCAACCTTTAGAATATTATCTTTCCATGTGTTTATCGGAATATTACTAGCAAGAAAATCCCATTTTACACTATGTTCTATTTCCTTACTATTATTTTTCTCACTTATTCTATCAGGTGGTAATCCTTTTTTATTAACAAATCCCTGTTCTTCAAAATCATCATCGTATTTACCTGTTCCAATACTACCAATTGTTGTTATAATCCACCATAATAATAAACACAATAAAGTTCCTATTACTATGTTGATTAGTAAATCTATAATGTAAAAAAATTTAAAGTTAGTATCAAATGGTATAATTTTATATATGTAATCTCTATATTTCCAACAGATAGATGCTATAATCGTATAAATAGTTGGAATAATAAGTAACCACCTATTGTTTATTATTTTTTCTATACCTATTCTAGTTAATTTTAAAGTATTTCTTTTGTTGTTATTATCTTGTGTGTTTTGTTTTATATTTTGATTATTTTCATTCATTTTTAAAATCCTCGCTTTCAATAAATTCTATATTTTCCATGTCTTTCATGATATCTATATCTTTTGTATGTTTAATTTTAATTATTTTTAATATATTGCTATCTTTATCTCGTTGAAATTTCCAAATATTATGTACTCTTCTTTCAAAACCTGCATATACAGATGGCTCATAAATTCGCTCATACTCATAAATTTTTGAGAAATCTAAATTACTGCATATAAAAATATATTTTGCTGTAATTAGCTTGTTTTGAAAACGTGCAGGAGCTTGAGTGATGGGGAATTTATCTAGGTATATGTTTAAATCAGTTAGCTCAATTTGACTACTTCCTAAAAATTCATCTATCAGTATGCAAGAATTATTTAAGCTATCATAACCATCAAATAGTGCATGTTTAACTCTATAATTATGCATTCTAAATACTTTTTTAGCATCGCCCATTAAATTATAAACAAAAGTTGTTTTTCCTGTATTTGATGGGGCTGTGATAAAGGTTACAACTAAATCATCTCTGCATTCACTTGAATACTTATCTACTAAATACATATAGGCTATATCATCTAGTTGTTTCTTTTTATGCCATAATTTTGGATTTTTTTCTATTATGTCTTTGACAGATAATCCATTTTTTAAATCTTCTAGTATTTGTCTTTCAAGTGGATTATTTTCTTGTTGTTCAGTTTCAGGAATTTTGCCCTCCTCATAGAAACTATTATCTTGTACACTTTCTAATTTATCTTTATTTTTTTCATCAGCCCATTTTCCTGATTTTTCACAGTAAGCCCTGTTCTCTAGTGAACTACCATAGGCTTTTTCAATGTGTGCTGTAGGAAATAAGGTCTTAAGTCTATTAAAGTATATTGGACTAGGGCTATATAGGTATAAATGCTTATGTAGAATATTATTTGCTTTAGTTTTTTCTAAATTAGATAAACAAAAATACTGAACAGATGCTAATTGTTTTACTTTTTCAAGTATAACTTCATCAGTTAGTCCAAATTTATCTACTGAATTTAATTCTATATTCCATTTTCTAGATTGACTATTTGTAACCATTTTTAAACCTCCTTCTACATTCTACATCGCCATAGGTAATACTAAAGCTATGGCTTTTAGGTCGGGCTTGTGTCTTGCAACACAGCCCTCCCAATTAACCATATTTTTTAATCGTTTGAATTTAGTTTGATTTTTTGCTTATTACCATAAGTCAAACGAATTAATTCAATTTCAGCTTTATCTAGGAATACCAATTTTTCTACTTCATCAGTTATTTTAACAACGATACAGAAATATGGATTTCCATTTTTACTGATACGTTCTTCTAAAGTTGCTGGAATATTTATCATCTTCTTTTCCTTTCTACATTTAACTTACCCTAGAGAGAACGTTCAGCAATTACTGAAAATAGGTTAATATAAGTTAAATGATTTTTTAACGTGGTATTTCTGGTATTTCTCTCTTTATTTATTGGCATGAGAATTGTTTTTTTAGTTTATAAATGTTATAATCTCTTTAACAAATCTCATATATTTGCAAACTATTTATCGCGATAATTTTTGTCTGCATATTAATTATAAAATTTTTTTTATACTAAAATAAATGGTTAAAAAAATGAAGATTATTTTTAAATGGTGTATTTTTAATTATAAAAAGTGTATTTTATAAAAATAGTAGATTTTGGAGGTAAAAAACAATGAATTCAATTAAAGAAAAAAGAAAAGAAAATATCGATAAAATATTTTCCAATAATGAAACAGCACAAGTTCGAGGAACTACATCAGAACGTGTCAAATCAGTTAGAAATAGATTTGGATTAACACAAAAAGATTTTGCAGAGAAAATTGAAATATCTCTTGATGCAATAAAAGCTATTGAATTAAAAGACAATAAATTATCATTTGATATTGCTTTAAGAATTGCAAAAACTTTTAATGTTTCTCTTGATTATCTGTTTAATATTACAGATTTTATGAATGAAGATGAAATTTTAATTGATAGGGCTTTTGAAAGTATTTTTGATGTATCTTTAATTCATAAAGAAGATTATATTGATATAGATGGAAAAATGTATAGTACAGATATATTATGTTTAAATGCTAATGAGTATCTAATACAATTTTTGTATGAAAGTAAAAGAATTGAGAAAAAGAAAAATAATAATGAGATTTCTCAAGATGAATATGATTTTAAAATGGAATATTTAAAAGATAAATATTATCAAACAATTAAGAAAAATTTAAAAGAACCTAGCAAACATTATTTAATAAATTCTGATTTTGCAGAAAAGTTATTTAATTATGAATTGAATAAATAATAATAAAATTTTGGTAAAATATCTACTTAAAAAAGATTTTATTTTATAATTTAATTATAAAATAGTAGGAGGTAAACAATGGAAAGAGAACAAGAAAATAAAATAAAGGACAATGGAGCTTATGTTAGAAAAGAAACAATTAAACAAACACCTAAAGATGGATTTGTGTCAGATACTATAATGGAACCTGTAAATCCAAATGCATATGGAAAATATCATAAAGGAAATAGAACAACAGTATCGTATAGTACTAATGACCCAAGAATAACAAGACCCTTTGTTTATGGAATGTGTGGCTTGTTTTTTATAATTGGAATAATTTTATTACTATGTAAAATGTGGATTATGTCTATTTGTTTTATTGCTATGTCTTTATTTGTATTTAATAAGTCAAAAAAAGATATTGATGCAGTCGCAGAAGAATTAAAAAAACAGGGACAAGATGTTACAATTGACTCAAAAGAAGAGGCTAAGCAGATAATGAATGGAGTTACTGAAGATTTTAAAAACGGATTTGATGAAGCTAAAAAAGCAACTTTTACAAAAGAAGCTTTTAAAAACTTTTTAAAATTATCTATACCAATATATAGTGTAATAGCAGTCATTGTTTCATTATTAATTACTATTTTTATAAATATATTTCTAGGTATAATTTTGATGATATTGTTTATATTGATAGGTTTAGGTTATTATTATATAATATCTAAAATATGTAAATATTAAACATAAAAAAAACGGAGAGAAAATAAATTCCTCCGTTTTATTGGCTTATGAAAACCCCGTGTTTTACGCGGGGTTCTGAAAGCTTCTAGCTATGAGTAGAAAAAATCCTCCTTTTTGATATAATAGATGTGGTCGCCAACCGCAAATAAAATCAAAAAGGAGGATTTTGTCATGAAAGACAATAATAGTTTAGCACACAGCACATGGAATTGCAAATATCATTTGGTATTTGCCCCAAAGTACAGAAGAATGCAAATATACGGACAGATAAGAAAAGATATAGGAGTAATATTAAGAAGATTATGTGAGCAAAAAGGAATAGAAATAATAGAGGCAGAATTATGTCCAGACCACATACATATGCTTGTAAGTATTCCACCAAAGTATAGTGTGGCAAGTATAATGGTATATTTAAAAGGAAAAAGCAGTTTGATGATATTTGATAGACATGCAAATTTAAAATATAAATATGGAAATAGGCATTTTTGGTGTCAAGGCTATTATGTAGATACAGTAGGCAAAAATAAAAAAGTAATAGAAGAATATATAAAAAAACAATTACAGGAAGATATAGCAACAGACCAAATAAGTATAAAAGAATATGTAGACCCATTTGAAAAAGAAGAAAAGGAAAAAGAAAGAAAAATAAAAAAAGGATTAGGACCACTTAAGTGGTAGCCTGAGAAAAAAATGCGGTTGGCAAACCGTTCAGTAGGGCTTAAGCCCAGAAGTGCCAGTATAAAAGCCTTCTAGGCTAAGAGCAAACCACCCGTTTTACGGGTGGTTATGATTTAATTAATAACCAAGTTCTTTTATGATATCCTTTATAGCATCTTTATAATCATCACTTGCATCAATATAAATTAAAGTATTGTCAATTCTTGAAAGATATTTATATTTTCCATTTGTTGTTAATGAATATGTTGAATAGTTTTTCATACTTGCTGTTGATGAAGTAGATGTATTTGATTTTTGTGACTCGAATTTTTGTTGATTAGTATTATACATACTAATTGCATTTTCTATACTAGATAATTCATAAAATTCTATTTGATAACCTGATTTTTGAGCTGCATAAGATTTAGTCATATAATCTCCATATTGTGCAAATTGACTTGTAGTATCTGTCATCACATAACCTTTACTTGACATTGTAGTATTAAATGTATTAGCTGATATAGATGTTTTTTCTTTATTTAGATTACTAAATACAACAGCAACTATACCAATTAAAATAACTACAACTATTCCAATTATGGTTAAAACTTTTTTCATTTCTTTTCTCCTCCTTCCTTTATTACATATTTATTTCATTTTATCAAAAGATAAGTTTTATTTCAATAATTTAATTGATTTTATTTGCATTTTTTACTTCAAATGTGATATATTGTTTATGATATCACATTAAAGGAAAGGAAGATGAACTATGAAAAATACAAAACAAGATAATAGAAAAATAGCTATATATTCTCGTAAATCAAAATTTACAGGTAAAGGCGAAAGTACTCATAATCAAATAGAAACATGTAAAAGAAAAATTGAATTAACTTTTGATAATGTAGATTTAGAAAATAATATTATTATTTATGAAGATGAGGGTTATACAGGTTATAATACCAATCGCCCTGCTTTTCAAAAGATGTTAAAAGATATTAGAGATAAAAAAATAAAAGCTATTGCTTTTTATAAATTAGATAGAATAAGTCGTAATGTATCTGACTTTAGTAGTTTAGTAATTGAATTAGATAATTATGATGTATCATTTTTATCTGCAACAGAAAGCATTGAAAACGTAACCCCTAGTGGTCGTGCAATGATGTTTATGATTTCTGTATTTGCCCAATTAGAACGTGATACAATCGCAGAACGTATTAGAGATAATATGCTTGAACTTGCTAAAACTGGTAGATGGCTTGGTGGTATGACCCCAACAGGTTATAAATCAGAACAAATAGAAAATATAACTGTTGATGGTAAAAAAAGAAAACTATATAAACTATCTACTATTGATAATGAAGTAAGAATTGTAAAAATCCTTTTTGATAAAATGAGAGAATTAAAATCACAGACTAAACTTGAAACTTATACAATCCAACATGATATAAAAACTAAAAATGATAAGGCATATACTAGATGGGGATTAAAAAATATTTTAATAAATCCTGTCTATGCTATTGCAGACCAAGACACACTAGACTATTTTAGAAATTTAGGTGTAGAAATTTATGCAGATGAAAAAGAGTTTGATGGAATACATGGACTTATGGTTTATAACAAAACAGAGAAAAAGAAAAATCAAGTAGTTAGAAAAGATGTAAATGATTGGATTGTAGCTGTTGGAAAACACAAAGGGATTATATCAGGTAAAGAATGGGTTGAAGTTCAGGAACTATTAGATAGAAACAGCGACATGAAATATCGTAAACCTAGTACAAGTAATGCCTTATTATCAGGAATTTTAAGATGTTCACATTGTGGCTCATTTATGAGAGCAAAACTAAAAAATAAAATGGTAAGTGCTGATGGTCGTAGAGTTTTTGACTATATGTGTGAACTTAAAGATAAAAGCAGAAAACAAAAATGTCAATGTAAAAATATAAATGGATTAGAAGCAGATGATTTAGTTTTAGAAGAAATTAAAAAACTTGCTACCCCTACATCAAAATTTTATAAAGCCCTTAAAGGTTTATCTTCAAGTACATTTAATAAAGAAGATAAAAACAACGAAGAAGTAAAAACATTAAAATCATTAATCTATAAAAATGAAAATGATATTAACTCTTTACTAGATAAAATCAAATATGTAGATGTTTCTTTATTAGATGATATTTCAAACGAGATAAAGAAATTAAAAGAAACTAATATTGAACTAGAAAAACAAATAAAATCATTAACTAATACTAATTATAATGAAATAAGCGACAAAGAAACAGCAGATTTATTACTTAATATATTAGATACTTATTTTACTTCTTTTGATACTTTAGATTTAAACACAAAAAGAAATATGATTAAGTTATTGGTAAGTTCTATAACAACAGATGGCGAAGATATAACTATTAATTTTTTAGGTGCTAGAAATATGAAAGATGAAACATTTCCAACAGGTGCTAACTGCAAATGAAATACTAATGCATTTAAGGGCTACAAAGAAAATAGGTGCAGAAGTTTCATTGGAAGATCCAATAGGAAAAGATAAAGATGATAATACAGTAACTCTTCAAGATGTTTTGGAAAATAGCGAAAGAAATATAGAAGATGAAGTAGACTTAAAAATGAAAATAAAAAAGCTATACGAAAAAATTAAATTAGTATTAAAAGATAGAGAAAAATTAATAATAGAAATGAGATTTGGACTAAATGGACAAAAACCAAAAACTCAAAATCAAATAGCTGAAATGATGGGAATATCACGATCGTATGTATCAAGAATAGAGACAAAAGCAATAGGAAAATTAGCAAAGGAAATAAAAGAATAATAAAATAATAAGAACCTAAGAAATAAAATCTTAGGTTCACTTTTTATTTGTTTAAAATATAAAAACCCAAATTTAAATAAGAAGCAAATAAAATCCAAAGTAAATATGGAATTTGCAAAATACCAGCCAATTTATGTCTTTGATAAAATTTAACAATCATAATAAATACAAGCAAGGCAAGTAAAAGTATCCATATAAAAGAAAATAATCTTAGTTTAAAAACAAAAAAGAAAATTGACCAAAGTGCATTTACTACTAGTTGAAGATAATAAATAAATTTAGCATCCATATCCGTTTTTCTATTGTCTTTTAACAAACCGTAAGAAAATCCCATTAAAATATAAAGAATAGTCCACATTGTTGGAAATAAAATACTAGGAGGAGCTAGAGGAGGTTTTTCTAAAGTATTATAATCCATAAACTTTGAAATAATAATTCCTACAACAGCGCCAACTACAACAGGAATAATAATAGATTTAAAATATAAACCAAAATTTTTCATAGCCAAAATCCTTTCTACAAATATTAATATAATTATATTTATAATTAAGAATAATTATACAAACTTGATAAAAAAAGATAATAAATGCAATTTCCGTAAAGAAATTCAAAAAAATGTTAACATTTTCTTGCTATTTTTCTCAACTTATTGTATTATAATATAAGAAAAATTTGTGCTAATAGAAATAGAAGAAAAATACTAGAAAGGAGCAATAATACATGAAAAAAACATTAGCAATGTTAGCTGTAATATTTTGCTTATTAGGAAGTACAACAGTATGGGCAAGCAGTAAGGTTGTAGTAAATACAAAAAATAATAGCATAGAAGAAACAAAAACAGTAGAAAGTAATAACAAAAGTGATACAGTAAGTCAACTAGTAGAAATAAAAGATAACGAAAAGAAAACTCTAGAAGATTATCAAAAAGCATATGGATCAGATACATACGGATTAACAGCTTTTATTTTAAGTAGAGTTCAAATATATAGTATTCCTTTTTGCTTTGTTGGAATAGCAATTAGTGCTATATATCAATATGTATTAGGAATTCGTAAATTAGATACAAGAGATAAAGGTTTTACTATTATGATTTCTATAATAACAATATTTATCATAGCGCAAGTATTACCATTAATATTTGCAATAGTAGTAAAAGGTTGGAGGGGTTAACAAATGAAAGTTTTATTTGCAGTAAGTAATGAGAGTATTTCAAATTCAATAGTGAAGAAATATCAACAAATGTACAAAGAAATAATTTCAAGTAAAAATGTATATTACTTTAATGCAATATTGAAAGAATTACAAAAAGACAAAACATACGATAGAATAGTTATAAGTGAAGACTTAGAGCCATTTACAAATAACAATTATGAAGCAATAGATAATTTTATTTTTGAAAAATTAGATAGTATATCAGATGAAGCATCAACAACTTCAGGAGAAGATATACCAATTATATTAATTGCTACGGATAGACGTACTAAGTCAGAAAACTTATTGATAAAATTATTTGGAATAGGAGTATATAGTACTCTTATTGGACAAGACAGAAGCGTAGAAGAAGTATGTAAATTAATAAATAAACCACGTTCAAAAAAGGAAGCAAAAATATATTATAAAATAGATTCTAATGATGTAGAATATAAATCTGAAAATGATAGCGAAGTTAGCGAAACAGAAATACAAAATATATTAACATATTATAAAAGACTTGGAAGAAACGAAGAAAGATATGTAGAAAGCTTTGACAGTATAGCAAGCCAATATACAGATGAACAATTAAAAGTTATAGTGGCATATTTACCTTTAAACGTTAAAGCAGTACTTGAAGCTAATAGTCCAAAATATCAACAATTAATTTCATTTTCAGGAGGAACAGCAACTAGAAAACCAGGAAAAACAGGATATACACCAACATCTTATGGAAAAACAAAAATGAAAAATAGTACAACAAAAGCAGTATCTAATAGTGGTATAACAGTAGAAACAATACAAACAGGAGAAAAGAAATTAACAAAACCTGTAATTATTCCATCAACAACAGCAAGACCTGTAAGAAAAGTAAGAACAGATAATATAATAGAAAATAAAGTACAACAAACAGAAGAACCACAAGAAACAATAATTCAACAAAATAATATACAAGCACAACAAGAAGAGTATGTAGAACCTGTAAAACGCGGAAGAGGAAGACCTAAAAAAATAAAAACTGAAGAAGAAATTATTAAAGAACAAGAAAAAGCAGAACAACCAAAACGTGGAAGAGGAAGACCTAGAAAAAATATAGTTGAAGAAGTAGAAGAAGAGAATGTTATACCTGGATTTGAGGATTACAATGAACCATATGATGAAAGTGCAACATTGCCAGGTTTTGAAGATGATAATGAAAATGAACCAATAGATGTTAAAGGTTTACCAGGTTTTGAAGATGACGAAGATGAAATACAACAAGAAAGTACAACAATGCCAAGTGACGAAGAAGAATATAGTGAAAGTGCAACTTTACCAGGTTTTGAAGAAGATGATGATCAAGAAGAAGACGAAATGCTTCCAGGCTTTGAAGAAACAAGTATAGAAGAAAATACTATGCCAGGATTCGAAACAAATTCTTACGAAAATTCAAATAATTTAAATAAAAATTATAATGAAATAAATAGCTTTAATAAAGAAAAATCAAATTCTACACAAATAGAAACAACATCACAACAAAACTATGAAAGTGCTAATTTAGAAAATCTTTTAACAAGAGATAAAAAAATAGTATCTTTTGTAGGAACATCAAAAAACGGAACATCATTCTTAGTAAATAACTTAGCAGAAATGCTTTCGAGTCAAGGAATAAAAACAGCAGTGTTAGACTTAACCAAAAATAGAAATGCATATTACATATATACAAAAAATGAAGAAGACTTAAGAAAAACAGCAGTTTCTTGTATAGAAAAATTAACACAAGGAATACCACAAGGAATAGTAGTTAATAAAAACTTAGATATATACACATCTCTACCAGGAGAAGACAATGGAATAGATGATTATAAATCAATATTAACAACACTTGTAAAAAATTATTCTTTAATATTATTAGATTGTGACTTTAACACAAACTATGCATATTTAAAAGAATCACAAGAAATATATTTAGTACAAAGTATGGATGTACTAACAATTCAACCATTTACAGCATACTTAAGAGATTTAAAAGCAAAGAAAATATTAGAACAAGATAAACTAAGAGTAGTTGTAAATAAATATACAAAAATAAGAAGTGTAACAGAAAAAACAATTATTGGAGGAATGGCATTCTATAATGATCCAGCAATGTCATTTATGACAGAATTATTTAATAGGGAAACAGTTCCTTATTGTGTAATTCCATTTGAAACACAAGTATATAACAAATATTTAGAAGGATTAATAAATTGTAATATATCATTAAATGGATATACAAAAGAATTTATAAATTCTTTAAGAAAATTAGCAAACATGGTATATCCATTAATAGCTAATACACAAACATATAATAAAACAAAATATAATAATGTAAAATATAATAAATACGCAAATAACAATTCTAATGCTACATTTTCAAACAACATGAATAGTACATTAGATAAAATGAAAAGAAACTATTAAAAATAGCAAATAAATGGAGGTGGCTTAACATTGTTTATAGCAATAGTAGTACTGTTAGTAATGATTATTGTATTTTTAATGATATACAATATGTCAGTCCATAAAAAAATAGATACATTCAGTAACCTAAATCAAAAAATAGTTAGCTTAAATGTATTACAAGAATTTATGGATACTATCAGTGAAGAAAAATCAGCAGATGATAAAATAAGAAAAATAAACGAAATATTAATAGAAAAATATGATATAAAATATTCAACTATTGTTGTTTATGATGGTGCAAACTATACAATAAAAGCAAGTAACGTTGACCAAAAACATTGGGAAACACTTACTAATTTACATTCAGAACCAATATTTAAAGATAGTATAGAAACAGCAACTCCAAAATATATTACAGTAGATAAAGAAGGAGAAAGACTTCCTTATCAAAAAATGGAATTTGGAAGAGCAAAGTCAGCAATGTTCTTCCCTTTATACATAGACAACGTATATATAGGCTATTGGATAATAGAAAGTGGTCAACCACATGACTTTGATAATATAGATACAACAATATTAGAAGTTGTAAAAAATAATATAATATCTGTAATAAAAACAGTAGAAAAACAAAATGTAGTAGAAAATATAGTACGTGATGACAAATTCACTGGATTAAAATCAGAAGAATATCTATATGGAGAAGGAAAAAGAAAACTAGATGAATACACAATGTCTGCAATATGTATGTTTAATATAATAAATATTGTAGATATAAATGAAACATTAGGAAGACATACAGGAAACGACATAATAACAAAAGTAAGCCAAGTAGTAAGACAAAACATTGCAGCAGAATATATATTTGTAAGATACATGGGACCTAAATTTGTAATCGTATTTTCAGGAATCGAAGTAGAAGGAATTAATGAATTTATGGTAGACATAAAGAAAAAACTAGAATCAATAAGGATAGAGCAAAATGCACAAGATATAAAAGCAAAAACAAAAGCACAGTATACTAGTCCAAAAGTAAACATAGTAGTATCTACATATTATAAAGGAACCGCATTAGAAGGAACTACAAAAAAACTAGAAGAATATCTAGATGCTGCTCCAAAGGATGAAAGCGAAATAAATTATATATAAAGGAGGAAACAAATAATGGCAATTGATGAAACAATGTGTTTTACATCTCCAAAAGAAGAAAACACTGAGACAAAAAGAATTTTAAAAGAAGTATATCAAGCATTAACAGAAAAAGGGTATAATCCAATAAACCAAATAGTAGGATATATTCTATCTGGAGATCCAACTTATATAACAAGTCATAATGGAGCAAGAAACTTAATTAGACAAATAGAAAGAGACGAATTACTAGAAAAAATGGTAAAAAATTATATAGGATTAGAAGAATAATAATATGAGAAAACTAGGAATAGATTATGGAGACAGTAGAGTAGGAATAGCAATAACAGATGCTTTGGATATAACAGTCCAAGGATTAGAAACTATACATCATAATGGAAATGATAAAATTGTTTTAAAACGTCTAGAAGAAATATTAAACCAATATGAAATAGACACATTTGTAATAGGAATGCCTATTAACATGAATGGCACAATGGGAGAAAGAACAAAAGTAACAGAAAATTTTATACATAAATTAAAATGTAAATTTCCTAAAATTCAAATAAAAACAATAGATGAAAGACTAACAACAGTTGCCGCACATAAAACAATGAATTTCTTAGATGTAAACAAAAAGAAAAAGAAAAATATAGTAGATACTATTTCTGCAGTATACATACTAGAAATGTATGTTAATAAAATAAAAAAAGAAAATTAACATTTTACCATTGCCAGAAAACAAAAAATAGTATATCATATAAAAAATGATAAATAATAATAAAAAATATTAAGATTGTGTAAATCAATCATAATATATAAATTGAAAGGAGAAAAAAGAATGAAAGAAGAAGAAAACAATGTTCCAGAGGAAGGACTAGATAATATTATTGTATTAAACGATGAAAATGGAGAAGAAGTTCAATTTGAATTTTTAGATTTCATTGAATTAGACGGAGAAGAATATGTTGTATTACTACCAGTAGAAGAAGATGAAGAAACAGAAGGAGAAGTTGTAATACTTAAAGTAGAAGATACAGAATCAGAAGAAGAAGAATCATATGTAAGTGTTGATGACGAAGAAACACTAAACAAAGTATTTAGCATATTTAAAGATAAATTTAAAGATGAATTTAATTTTGTTGATGACGAACAATAAAATAACAATAAAGAGGTTGGAGGTAGGAAAAAATCTTTGACCTCTTTTTATATACACAAATAAAAGGAGAAAATCAAATGAAAAATTTAAGTAGTTGGCTAATTGTAATGTTTATAATAATGTTTTGGCTATTTAGAATAGTAGTAGCTGTAACTGGAAGTATGGAAATAGAATTTTTTGAAAAACCAATAGATATTAAAGCAGAAATAATATTGTTATTTGTAGTAATATTATGCGTTCCATTTATATTCAAAAGAAAATTAGTAGGAGCATTAATATATTTAGGAGCATATGGATGGTATTTTGGAAGAGGATTAATACAAAATATTATGCAAATAATAAAAGGGGAAACTTTAGGAATGGATACTTATATGTCAATGTTTATAGCTCTTATAGCAATAACATTACCAATAGTAGCAATATTTGATATATTAGTAGATATAAACAGAATGAAAAATCCTGTAAATAAACAAACAGATTGGTTTTATAAAAATGAAGAATATGACAGAAAACTAGATGAAAGGGCAGACAAAAATAATTATAGAACTTTATAAAAATTAGACTGAGCTAACTATAAGATTATATAATAACATTATAAAAAGCTCAGTCTATAAATTTTTGGAGGTAAAAATGAATTGTGAAATAGACAATGAAAATAATTTATTAACATTTAATAAGTTAAATAGTGAAAACATAATAAATACAGTAACTTTAAAACCATATAACTTTAATGCTAATATGGTATCTGAAGAAGAAATACAAGAACAATTTAATAAATTAAAAATAAAATTAGGAGCAGAAAACAAAATAATAAAAAGCGCAATTCAAACACATACAAATATAGTAAAAAAAGTAACGAGAGAAAATATAAATGAAGAATTTACAAATGTAGATGGATTAGTAACAAATTTAAAAGATGTATTATTAATTACTAGATTAGCAGATTGCCAAGGAATACTACTATATGATTCAGAAAAACAAGTAATAGGAAACGTACATTCAGGATGGAAAGGAACACTTAATAAAATAATAGAAAATGCAGTCAAATTAATGGAAAACGAATATAATTCAAAACCAGAAAATATACAAGCTTATATAGTACCAAGTATACTAAAATGCTGTTTTGAAGTAGATGAAGATATAAAAAATATGTTTTTAAATAAATTTCAAGACATAAAAATATCAGAACTAATAACAAAAGGAAAAATGAAAGAAGGAAAGCAGAAATATTACATAGATACTGTAGAAATAAACAAAAGAGTAATGATGAAATTGGGAATAAAAGAAGAAAATATTATACTATCTAATATATGTACAAAATGTAATTCTGAATTATTTCATTCATATAGAAAAGAAAAAGAAAGAAGCGGAAGGCACATTGCAATAATAGGAATTAAAGAAAACTAATTTTAATAAAGCAGGAATAAATGCAATCTTAGCTAATAATGTCGAATTATTAATTAATGATAAAGTAGGTAAAAATAATGAATAATGAAAATAAAATAAATATAAACTGTGAAGGAAGAAACTATTTGAAAGAAGAATTAATCCAAATTTCAAAGGTATCGAATTCGAGACTTTTGAAAATGAAGTAAAATGTTAAAATTGATTTTAAATAAAAAAATTTAATAGAAAGGAGAATATCATATGGACAATAAAAACTTACAAATAACTAATCATGATTTT
>ULTB01016066.1_pt1 | contig 28316 bp, 30 predicted proteins | sample 1957251 | NCBI WGS metagenome assembly ULTB01 (sample SAMEA4835724, study PRJEB28245) | human gut metagenome | biome: gut microbiome; material: fecal sample | place: Denmark | collected 2008
CACCCTTGCCATGCGTGATGCCCAGAATGACAAGACCGTGACCTGGGTGGTGGGCGAAGCTGGAAGTGGCAAGACCACCACGGCAAAGATCTTTGGCGAGGAAAACCGTGAGGTGTTCTACATCCTTTGCTCAGAAGACCTCCACAAGGGCGACTTTGTGAGAGAGATAGCCCACAAGATGGGCATCCGCACCGATGGGTACACGGTTAGGGAGTTATGGATAACCATCCAAAACGAGCTGATTCAGATGGATGCCCCTCTCCTGGTGTTTGACGAGGCAGACAAACTCATTGAAAGCGTCTTTCAGTATTTCATCAGCCTCTACAATAAGATTGAGGACAAATGTGGCGTGGTGTTCCTCTCCACCGATTACATCATGACACGCATAAGCCGTGGCCTAAGATGCAAGAAGCGTGGCTACAAGGAGTTCTACAGCCGTATCGGTCGAAAGTACTTCGAGCTGGACGACACGACTCCCCAGGACGTGTACGCTATCTGTACGGCAAACGGACTGAGTGACCGCAAGGACATCGAGGAAGTGATAACAGAGGCCGATGGCTGTGAGTACGACCTGAGAAGAGTGAAGAAGAGCGTGAGAAGAGTGAAGAAAATCAAAAGCATCAAGAAATGAGAGCATTGACAGTGAAAGAGGTGTTGAAGCAGAAAAAGCGCACATTTGCCTTCAAGGGGAAATGGAAGGATGCCTTTGGTGAGCCTGAGCGTACAGGCGTATGGTTCATCTGGGGCAACAGCGGCAACGGCAAGAGCAGCTTCGTGATGCAGCTTTGCAAGTACCTGTGTGAGTTTGACCGTGTGGCTTACAACAGTCTGGAGGAAGGTGACTCGCTCACCATGCAGAACACCTTGAAGAGATATGGCATGAGCGAGGTGAACAAATCGTTCTACCTGTTGAACGGTGAGAACATGAGGGAACTGAGCGATCGCCTTGACAAGCGCAAGAGTGTGAACATCGTGGTGGTGGATTCCTTCCAGTACACACAGATGAACTACAGGGAATACATCCGCTTCAAGGAGGCACACAGAGACAAGCTCATCATCTTCATCAGCCATGCGCAAGGAAAGGCTCCAAGAGGCAGCGCAGCGCAAAGCGTGATGTACGATGCCACCTTGAAGATATGGGTGGAAGGCTTCAAAGCCTTTTCGAAAGGTCGCTTCATCGGGGAAAAGGGTGAATACACCATTTGGGACGAAGGAGCGAACAGATATTGGGGTGACGACTAAAAATGAATGAATCATGGAAGAAGTTATAAACAAAATCATGGAGTACATCCAGAAAAAGACCGAAAATTTCTCGTATATGGATCAGCAGATGATGTATGATGAAATAGCTGGTAAACTGACAGACATGTCACTGGATGCTCTTAAAAACGAATATTTAAATAATATGGAGGGAACTGAAAATGAGTAAAGTGAACAGAATGATCGAGCTGAAGCCAGACCGCACTGGCGACACTCGTGAGGTATTAGTGAGTGTGGGACACCGCTGTGAGTATTGCCAGGGCAATGGCTACTTTTGGGGAGTTGACAAGATCGGGAAGCATGTGAAGACTCCCTGCCCGATATGCCAGGGCAAGAAGGAACTTGATGCAGTGATAGGCATCCAGTGGAAACCAACGTGTAAGGAATAAAAAAAGAATTATGGAAAATCAAGGAGCAACATTTATCGTGGCAACCATAACTGGTGTTTACTATGCAGGCTATCAAAAGTTTTATGACAAGCCGGACGTTGGCTTTGTAGCAAAAAAAGATTTCAGCAAAACTGACCAGAAGAAACTGTCTAAAATATTTAAAGAATGGTACAAGGACAGTGGCATCGTTAGCGCAATCGAGAAAGAAGTGATAAAGATGAAAGTTACAAAGTTAGTAGTGACGGTTCGTTTTAAAAAGATGGAATGTGACTATTTATTTCAACCAAAAAAGCCATGGAACAAGAAGTGACAAATTTCGCAAGATTTTACACCATATTGAAGCGAGTGCCCTTGATGGGTGACGTGGAGACCACCAAGCGAGAGATGGTGAGAATCGGGACAAATGACAGAACGGACAGCTTGAAGGAAATGACACGCAAGGAGTACAACGCACTGTGTGACCTCCTTGACAAGAAGTTTCCCGAAAAGAGAAACATCTATCTGGAGCAACGCAGAAAGAGACGCAGCGTGTGCCTGAAGCTATTGCAGAAGATAGGTGTGGACACTACTTGCTGGGCTGACATCAATGACTATTGCCGAAGTCCAAGAATAGCAGGAAAGGTGTTTGCGGATCTCGACATCGAGGAGCTGGAGCACCTTTCCATCAAACTGAGAATGATACTAAAAAAGAAAATAGACAACGAATAAAAATTTTAAAATTATGAAGACAGAAGACATTTTGAAAGGCCTCAGTGCCGAGCAACAGGAAGAACTCCTGAGAACATTGGCTGCCAACAAGCAGCAGAGTGAACTTGACAAGCGCAATGCCTATGAGAGCATTCGCACAAGTTTTGGAAGAAACGTGAAGGATGAGGTGGTGAGAGTCGCCTTGAGCGTGAAGAAGTTCCGTGACTGGCTCGACAAGGAGAGTGAGGGATTCAAGGAAGTCATGGCGGAATACGGCAAGCTTCGTTCCAAGGAACAGCGTGGTTACACCCTCGTGGTGGACGACTTCAAACTGGAGGTGAAGAGCCAGAACGTGAAAGGCTTCGATGAGCGTGCCGAGCTTGCAGCCCAGAGACTCATGGAATACCTTGGTGCTTATATCGATAAGAGTGAGAAGGGAGAGGATGATCCTATGTACCAGCTTTGCATGAATCTCCTGGAGCGCAACAGAAATGGAAAGTTCAACTATACGAGCATCAGCAAGCTCTATCAACTCGAAGGCAAGTTCAATGATGAGGAATACACAAGCATTATGAACCTGTTCCGTGAGAGCAACGTGACCAAGGAGACCGTAGTGAGCTACTATTTCAGCCAAAAAGGTGAGGACGGAGTTTGGCGCAAGATAGAGCCATCTTTCTGCCGTTTGTAGGATGACGTTTGAATATTGAACTAAAAATGAGGCATTCTCTTGGGGATGCCTCATTTTTTATACCACTTTCTGAGGATTTTTTATTATTTTTGCAGCCATGCCAAAGGGAAGGGATAGAAATCTTGTCAACACAAGGAACATACGGATTTATGAGCGTTACTATTATTGGACGGAAGTGAAGAGGCTTCGCTTCGACGACGCTTTGAAGAGATTGAGCACGGAAGAGTTCTTTCTCTCGGAAAGCCGTATCATGCAAATCATCAGGGATATGATCCAGGCTGGTGTGACCGTGGATGGCAAGAAGATAGAAAAGCCCTTGTTCACAGGCTTCAAATTGAAGCCACGCACCTCTACAGCCTCTTCAGTGAAATCATCACCTTATGTGGAGGGGCAATTGTTTGCGTTTCCTTGATGATGTCGGTCGCCACCACCGAATAGACCATTTCATAAACCTTGATGCCATGGTTGGCGGTGTAGAACTTGGATGTTTCCCTCACAAGTGCCCCATCCTCCTTTGGACGGTAGCCCTGCAAGAGTCGGTGAAGTTCCTCCACCATGGCAGACCTTTCCTTGATGGCATCCATCGTTCCGCTGTTATAGTGGGTGTCATCGTAGCAGTCGATGAGCAGCTGGACGTTCACCTTGACGGTTCCCTTCTGGCTTTTTCCCTCCAAGTTGCTCCATGATGCCTCCTGTAGGTCGATGAGCACGGCAGGAAAGGTGACAGGGTACATGTCGGTGTCGCTTTGGTCTATGTTTTCCAACTGACCATAATTTTCATCAACGAGGGAAAGCCCTGGCATTCCTTCCTTGACATGATTAATGATTTGATAAAGAAATAATTCCATCCTTGATTTTCTCCAATGATTCGTTTATAGTTTTGTTTACCTTCACCTGTAGCTCCTTGGAGTCGCCCATGAACTGACGTTGTGGAATGTGAGCCTTCACGGTGATCTTGTCTTTCTTTGTCAATGCGAGGCACTTCCACAAGCGTGCCTCTTCTGGGAGATCCTTTGGGAGCTTACCCTTCCCCTTGACACCAGCGAGCGAGTAAGCCATGTGCCATGCGAAGCGTCTCATCTTGGGCGAGACCGTAGGGTGTGTGGTGATGTCGCCACCATCGTTGTGGATGGCAGCGTATGGGACAGGGTTCTCTATTGTCACCTCACCCAACCCTGGCTTGCTCTGTATGGAACTCATCAGATGGTTTCTCCTGGAGGTTAGTGGGCCATACTTGGCATCGGGACCACCTTGTTTCTGCCTGAGGGTCTTTTTCCAAGGGTGCAGCCCATCGTCAAGCCAACCACCGTCACGGAAATTTTGCTTGAAGTGGTTCACGGCTATCACTCCCACCTTGCGAGGGAGGCGGTCGTTCACTTCCTTCATTATGTCCTCCTTGGCCTTTTCAACCAATTTTTCTATGTTTTTTGCATCCATAGGAAAAGTTTTTTATTATTTTTACTTGCATTTCAAGGAAATGTTGTATCTTTGCAGCGTCCCCATTCGCTCATATAGGCTGTCACGGCTTGAGGTTTGGGGATTTTTTATTTTTCCTTTAATGAATAAAATTGCTCATAGCCTTTTTTACATAGAGCCATTTTAACCTCGAAGGTCTTTCCCTCATACTCAAATTCATATTGCCTAAACTCAACGAAATGAAGAACATTTTGTTTCTTTTCTATGTTGGCAATGTTCTTTGGAAGGCTCATGTCCTTTCCCTCACCAAGCGGACTTACCCTAATGAATTTCATTTCTGATGGATTATTCCATATATAAATGGCAGCATCGACATCATAGTCATGGTGGCAATGTTTCAGAAGGGCGTTTCTTACTTTGTTTGTACGGTTCAAAGTTCCAGAAAGAACAGAACTACATGGCTCTTTGTCCATCTTTGGCATGAGGTCTTGGTCTTTCACCTCTTGCTTGCGAGCAAAAGCCTTTTCCTCTATAGGTTGTTTTGCTTCCAATCTATTGATACAGCCGTCTATGAATGGACAATTAAAACAATCCTTGGCTCTATTAGAGAACAGTCTTTTAAGTCTATTCCTGAAAGAACCTTTTTTATAGAAATCGCAGTGTTTGCAGTCCTTTGGGAAGTATGGGTGATTGTCACTGAACGTGTGTCCATCCTTGCCAGTGTTGTTCTCCAGTCCCCTCTGAGGCTTTGTAGGCTCCATGTCCTTGGGACGGACCACTGGGTCATCAGTGGCTTCGAGCGAACACTTGCAGTTCCATCGGTCTCCTGGATGGTGCTCATTCCAGAATGGATCATCCACTGGGAGTGTGAGCTTCATCTGCCAATAGGCACGGTGGCTACTCTCTGGCTCCTTGGAGGTGGTCGGCATCCATCTGAGGTTTGGCAAGATGTCCTTGTTTCGCTCAAACTCTCTCCAGTCGGCAGCAGCATGGGCACGTATGACGGCCGTGTCGTATTCCGTCTGTAGCCAAGAACCTACTTGGTGGCTACTGATTGCACTCACATCCTCCACCCACTTGCCAAATGGCTTCAACTGTCCCTTGGAGTCATAGAGCTTCGCAGCCATCTCTTGACCCATGGTGTGAACCTTGAAGGCAGCAAAGACCTCGTTGGAGTGTCTGAGAGCCTTGTAGAAGTCTTCCTCATGGGTCGGTGGGGTCTTTGCCTTGGCAAGTCCCTCCACGGTTCCCTCATTGATGATGCGTAGTACCTCACGCCACATTACACCCTCAATGCTGTTTTCCGTGTCAAAGCCCTGATAGATTTTTTTGATGAACTGGGCCAGGATGTCGGCATTGAAGCGAATGCCACCATCTACATTGTCGAAATGGTGGTGTCCGCAATGGCATTGGTGGTCGCCATAATAGAGCGTATCAATCAGAAGTCGGTGTCCGCCCCGATAGTTGGGGCTACTCCGAAAAAACTCTTCAAACGGTCTTTGAACGCCTTTTTATCAGTGTTCAAAGGCTTCTTTTTCGGGTCTTTTCCCTCATCGTCTGGTTCATCATCCTCATGGTCTTTGTCCTTGCCCTGGAGGCTTTCACGCAAGGCTTGCTTCTGAACTTCGATGGCTTGCTTCTGTTGGTCGTAGTCCTTTGGCTTCTCGATGCCAAACGTCTCATAGAGCCAATCATCATCCATCGGCAGCCCCATTTCCTTCATCCCCTTCACGATGTTGAGCATGGACTGAGGCTCCGTCTTGTCCTTGTGGGCATAGACGAACTCACCACCCTCCACGTTGAAACCAAGGTTCTCGAAGATGGCCTTCATGTCATAGTTGAGGATGTCGAGCAGGAAATCACGGTCATCAGCGTTCATGTCATCCTCTTCCTCCTTGTGAACCGTTCCAAGGGCTTGCGTGCCAGTGTCCTTTGTGTCGGTGGTGAGGGTATTGCCCAGCACACGGATGGAAATCTTGCTGTCCCAATATTCCGCAAAGTTCTGGTAGAGGTCGGAAGAGCCAGTCTTGTTTCCTGCCTCTATCAGCTTCATCTCACTCTCATTCGGGTGGATGTACACGGCATTGCTACCTTGGCTTCTGGCATCGGCAATGATTTTCTTGCGAGCATCCTCGTCACCTGCATCATAGGTGTATTCACGGATGGGCATACCAAAGATGTTGCAGAACTTCGCCCAGTCGCTCATGTCGCCACGCTTGTAGAGCACGGCAGGAAGAAGTTCCGCAAAGATGCCCAATCCACGCTCAGTGCCGACAAAAAGGATATTGTCGAACTCTTCAATGTCAATGCCGTCCTGGTCGCCCTGGTGCTTCAAGAGCTTGTGGAAGACAGGATCATAGTGCTTTCGGTCTATGAGGTCATAGCGAATGTTACCATCATCATCCAAGTAGAACTGAACGAGGGTGAAGCCATAGAACTTCGACATGACAAGATCCCTTCGCAACTGTTTGAACCACGGTGAGCGAAGCTGGCGGCAAATATCCTCATCGGGCTTGCCGTCTCGCTGGAACTCAATGGGAATCTGTGTGACACCTCGAAGTCGCTTGTCGAGCACACCTGATAGATGGAGGTCAAGCTGGGCTGACTCATACATGTCAAACAACTTGACGCGGTACGAGAAATCCACACTTTTGGCACTCCTTACGGATTCCATGTAGTCCTTCATGTTGAACATGAAAAGCTCAGGCATCTGTAGGAACACGTCTGGAGGGCGGTTTCCCTCTACTTTTCTGAAACCACCCTGAACTATCTTGTTGGAACTACCACCATTTGGCTTGTATCCCAGTCTCTTCTTAAATTTCTTCATATCAATTCTTGTTTATAAAAGTGTCGGTCTTATCTCATCTGCCAAGATTTGCCATCTGGAATTGTCTGCAACTTGCTCATCGGGCAACTTGGGAGCACCGTCGATGGTGATGTCTCCCTTCATCACTCCCTTCAACCACTCAATGGCACGGTCATAGCGGTCTTGCCGTATCTTTGCCAGCTTGTAAGGGTTGTGCTGACAGAAGATGTGATAGACAGTGATGTCGATGGCAAACATCAGGATAAGAGGGTTTCTTGCCTCGCCTTCAGCTGAGAAGATCTTGTCACAGTCGTATGTCTTGTTAAGGTAGCCTCTCATTTCAGAGATGGCCCTGTCCTCGCAAATCTCAATGATTTGTGGGTCGTATGTCGTGGACTCCTTGCGAAGGAGGGAGTCCAGAATCTCACGATGTATGGTTGCATCGTAGTCCGAAGTATTGATAAAATTTGCCATAGTTACATTCTATATGGGTTGTCCTCGTTTAATTCCTCGTATGATATGGTGACGGTCGGCTCCATTTCCACCACCTTGTTTTCAAGAATGGTGATTCCACCCTCTATGCAGTCTGGGCCGTCGGCATTGTATGGAAGGTGCATTTCGAAGAGTTTGAACTGGTTGATGAGTTCCTGCATGTGTGGGTTGTCACGTTCTTCCTCGTTGAATACCCATTCGCAGTTTCTGTCAATCGGCTCCAGGTTCGCCTCTATTCGGGTCGCCTTGTCCGTCTTCTTGCGCTCATCGCCCTTGATGTACAGCTGTTTGTTCCTGTGATTGCATTCCTCACGCAGCAGGGGCTTGAATACCTGGTTGAAGAAAGGGTCTTGCAGCTTGTTGTTCTCCATGTAGTAATACACGTTGGTCTTCCCTCCCACATACTCCATAATGTCGAAATACCAACCTATGAAGGTGGCATTGAGTTCCCTGGCAAGGAATCCCTTGATGATGTAATACACACCCTTGTGCTTGCCGATGAGCCACAAGGCCTTGGTGGAACTTTCCTTTTTCTTCGAGTCGGAATAGGCAGGGTCGCCATAGGCTATGAGAAACTTGAACTTTTTGAGCGGTGGAACCTTGCCGAATGGCAGGTACTTGAATATGGTTCCCTCGCTCACAGGATTGTTGAAGTACTCAGCTTGTGCGCTCTTGGTTGAGATGTTGGACAGAACGGTGTCGATTTGTTCCTCTGTGTTCTTGGCTGGCCAGGTTGAGTGTCCATCCTTGTCACGTATGTTCACGATGTCCCAGTGTCTTGCCTTGGCTCCAGCCTTCTTGATGCAACAGTCCTTGGCTATGATGTTTCCACACCACAGAATCAAGGTAGGCTCAGAGATGGAACGTGTAGGATAAAGCGAGGCCTCGAACCAGTCCCATTTCTTTTTTAGCGTCTCTGGGTTTCTGCAATCCTCATCCGTGTCGTAGTCATCCATGTAGATGACATCGGGGCGAACTTCCTCATTTCGAGCACCACGAGGGGCAGAGCCAGCACCCAAGGCTACGAACTTTGCACCACACTTGGCGGTGAACTCACCATCTGTCCACTGACCAAGCGTCACCTGGGAGCCATAGAACTGACGGATTCGGGGATTTGACTCAAAGTTAATCTTGTAAGGTGCAAGGAGACGCTTGGCAGAGTCAATGGTGGCAGATGCCAGGACAAAGAACCTCTTGCGCTTGGTCAGTGCAAGGTACATGCAGATAAACATCGCCACGGTAGATTTGGCAAGCTCACGGCTCCAAGACAGCACCTCATACCATTCATCATGCTCGATGACACGCTTGATGGCACGCACGTGGAAAGGCGCAAACTCATACTTGGCATACTTGGGAAAGAAGTACTTGATCCATTTGATTGGGTCTTCCTCCAGTTTCTTTCTCTTCTTGTCGATTTCACTCTGTGAGAGCCAGTCTTCCACAGGTACATCGGCAGCCAGTGCCTTGTGGTGTTCTGCCCACCTTTGCAGGGCATTTCTTTCTTCTTGTGTCATTTCAACTGATCTTTAATGAATAAATCCCAAAGCTCGTTGTACTCCTTGGCCTTTTCTATGTCAATGGAGCGAAGCCAGTTGGTAAACTTGATGCCCACGTTCACTATGTCTGTGATTCCTGCCTCATTCTGTAATTTCTTGATGGCAGAAGACAGCTTGACAATGGTGTCTGCCTCCTTGGCCGTCAAAGCACGCTGTCCTTCAGGACGTGCATTCGCCCCATCCTGTATGTCACTGATTTGCTTGATCATGCCAGCAATGATTTGCTCCGTGGAGATAGTTATGGAGACACGCAGCTCTTCCCATTTCCCTTCCCTGATCCATCGGGAGACCGTCTGCCTGGTGATTCCCACCTTTTCAGCGATTTCTTCCTGTGTGCATCGGCTTTTGATAAACAAATCCTTTGCAATGCTCTTCTTGTCAATGTTACTTTTTACCATATTTATATAGTTTTGATTCTGCAAAGTTCTAAAGAAATCCGCAAAAAACGAAATCGTGATTTTATGGTAGCGTCCACGAACACCACCGTAGCGTCCATGGACACCACCATAAAACCACGATTTGGACAACTCGAAAAAAGTCCCGATATTTGCAAAAAATTTCAACGCATGAAACAGAAATTTCGCAATATAATAAAAGGTGATGGCAAGGCTATCATCATGCTTTATGGACAAGTCGGTGAAGGGCGTTCCGTAGATAGCAACCGTGTGGTGAGCGAGCTTTTCGCATTGAGTGACCAGGGCTGCAAGATCGAAGTGCGCATAAACAGCCAGGGTGGAGATGTTTTCAGCGGCATGGCCATCTACAACGCCCTCCGACAATCCAAGGAAGACATCACCATATATATAGACGGTGTGGCAGCGAGCATCGCAGGAATCATCGCCCTTTGCGGCAAGCCTCTCTACATGAGTCCATACGCCAAGCTGATGCTCCACAACGTGAGCGGTGGCACATACGGCAACGCCAAGGAGCTTCGACAAATGGCAGACCAGATGGAAGTGCTACAGTCAAACCTCGCCACCATGATAGCTGGTCGCCTCGGCATGGAGGCAGACAACGTGGCAAAGAAATACTTCGATGGGCAGGATCACTGGATAACTGCTAACGAGGCACTTGACATGAAGCTCGTGGATGGAATCTACACAATGGATGAGGTAGCCAACCCACCGACAACGACAGAAGGCATTTACAACTATTTTAATAATCGGTTTGACTTCAAACCACAAAACAATGAAGAAATGGCATTAATAGATGACATCAAGACGATTCCAAGCTTTGAGGACAAAGCGGATTCGAGTGCCGTCCTGGCACACATCAAAGAACTGGAGAACAAGGCAGCCAAGGTGGCCATCCTCGAAAAAACGGTGAATACCTACAAGAATGAGCTTGAAAAGGCTCACAAAGAGCAAGATGATGCTCTCATCAATGAGGCGGTCAAGGCTGGCAAAATTAGCAATGAGCAGGTGGAGCCCTTCAAAAACCTCTTGAAGAGCGACCGTGAGAACACCATCAAGCTCATCGGTGGCATGAAGGGACGTGCAAGCAACCGTGCCATGGCTTTCATCAACCCAGACACACCATCAGGTGGCTCGTTCGCCAACAAGACATGGGATGAGATTGACAAGGAAAACAACCTTGCCCAGTTGAAGAACCAAGACCCTGCACTTTTCAAGAACCTCTACAAGCAGAAGTTCGGTGTGGACTACAATGAGTAATAACTTTTAATTTTATAGAAAATGGCATTAAACAGAGAAATTTGGATCAATACCATCACTGAGAATTTCTATCCAGACAATTCCTTCATGGCGAAAAGTATTGACGATTCCGCATTCGTGAACAACAAGACCGTTCACATCCCTAACGCTGGCAAGCCTTCGAGCGTGGCCATCAACCGCAGCGAGAAGCCAGCGAAGATCAAGGAGCGTGAGGACAACGAACTCACCTACAACATTGACGAGCTGACAACAGACCCTATCCACATCTCCAACGTGGACACGGTGGAACTCTCCTACGACAAGCGCAACAGCGTGCTTGCCAACGACCGTAAGCAGTTGCAGAAGGCGGCAGCGCAGAACTTGCTCTACAAGTGGGCAGGTAGCTTGAAGACAAAGTTTTTCACAGCTGGTGAGGATCGTGAAGCCCACACCTCAGCGACTGCCTTTGGCAATCGTAAAAAAATCACCAAGGCTGTAGTGATGAAAGTATTCGTAAGGTTCAATATGGATGACGTGCCAGCAGATGGTCGTTTCATGTTGCTTGATGCAGCCATGTATGCGGATTTGCTTGACGACCTGACAGACAAGGAACTCTCAGCCTTCCTCGCTTGTGCTGATGCTTCAAGGGGCGTTCTTGGCAAGTTGTATGGCTTTGAGATAATGCAACGTTCCCAGGTGCTTCGCACAACGGCAAACGGTGCAGCCATCTTGAAATGGGAAGAGGATGATGCTGACACTGAACTTGCAGCTGGTCTTGCCTGGCAGCAAGACTGTGTGAGCCGTGCCTTGGGTGACGTGAAGATGTTCGATGATATGGGCAACCCAACCTATTATGGTGACATCTACTCATTCCTTGTGCGTACAGGTGGCTCACCACGTCGTTACGACGGCAAGGGTATCGCAGCCATCATTGAGAGCAACGCAGCCTAAAAGGTTAAATCGTAAAATTAGACTCTATGATATTACCAAGAGTAAAAATTCAGTTCCTCAATGGCCAGTTGGGAACCGTCGGTGAGAGTGCCGACGGACTCCTGGCCCTCATTTGCGGTGCGCCAGCCGTAGCAGGAACCTTTGTGCTTAACACAGCCTATTCCATCACAAGCATGGATGACCTTGCCGAGCTTGGAGTGACAGCGACCAACAACGCAGCCCTCTACAAGCAGGTGTCCGAGTTCTACGATGAGGCAGGAACAGGCACAAAGCTGGTCCTCTACCCAGTCAATCCAAGCACCACCTTGACCAACATGTGTGATTACACAAAGACGGACGCAGGGTATGCGAGAGACTTGATCACCAAGCAAAACGGCAATTTGAGGGGCATCGGCATCGCCAATGTCAACACGGGAGCGTCTGGCACAAGCATCAACGGCATCGACCCCGATGTGTTCACTGCCATGCCAAAGGCACAGCAGCTGGCAGAATGGGCGACCACCGAGCTTTACGCCCCTTTGTTCTTCATCCTCGAAGGTCGCAACTTTGACCCATCGAAGGAATTGAAGGACATGACCAAGGAAAAGTATGACCGTGTGGGCATTGCCATCGGTGACACCGTGGCATCCTCCAAGGGAGCGACCATCGGCACGTGGCTTGGGCGCATTGCCAAGAGTCCAGTGCAGCGCAACATTGGCCGTGTGAAGGATGGCTCGCTTGCCCCATTGGAGATGTATGTGGGTTCCAAGAAAATTGATGAGTCCGAGAGTACCATCAAGGCAATCTATGAAAAGGGCTACCTCGTGCCACGCAAGTATGTGGGACGCTCAGGCTACTTCTTTGCTGATGACAACCTGGCCTGTGATCCTACAGGTGACTATGCGCAGATCGCCCACCGTCGGGTGATAGACAAGGCATATCGCCTGGCATACGACATCATGCTTGACATGCTCCTTGACGAGCTGGAAGTCAATGATGACGGCACGCTGCAAGTTGGAATCGTGAAAAGTTGGCAGCAGACCGTGGAAAACGGCATCAACAAAAAGATGACCGCCAATGGTGAGCTTTGCGCAAATTCCGATGGTGAGGGATGCCAGTGCTACATCGACGAAAAGCAAAATGTACTCAGTACCTCGAAGGTGCTTGTGACTCTGAAAGTGCGTCCATACGGATATGCCCGATACGTGGACGTGAATCTGGGATTCTTAGTAGAAACAAGTAACAGCTAAAGAATATGTTTAATTCAAAGGAATACGAGTGGGCCGACATCAACGTTGTCATGGCAGGTCGCCCTGTCACAGGATTCCGCTCCGTGAAATACTCATCGAAGCAGGAAAAGGAAGCCTTGTATGCCAAGGGCAACAAACCGCAAGGTGTGCAGCGAGGGAACAAGTCCTACGATGGCTCCATTGGACTGTTGCAAAGCGAGTATGAGGCACTGAGCCAGGCTTGCGGTGGCGACATCCTTGACGCTTCTTTCGACCTTGTGGTGTCTTATGGCAATGCCACGAAGGGTGATGTCATCGTGACAGACATCCTTGTGGGTGCAGAGTTCACTGAGGACAACACCGAGTGGAAGCAAGGTGATAAGTTCCAGGAAAAGGAACTTCCTTTCATCTTTGTGGATAAGAAGAAAGGATAGTGTTTGGACACCATTCAAATAACATTCAAATAATAGAAAAATGAAAATAGATAAGCAAAAAGTAGAAGAGTGGAAGAAACAGCATGGCGAAATCTTCCAGATAGAGACCCAAGGCAAAAGCTGTATTGTCCGCAAGCCAACACGCAAGGAATACAGCTATGTGTCAGTGGTGAAGAATCCTGTCAAGGCACAAGAAACCTTGCTCAACCAAATTTGGCTTGACGGTGATGAGGAAATCAAGACCAATGATGACCTTTTCTTCGCAGTGTGCTCACAACTTGAAGACGTATTGGCTATCAAGGAGGCTGACATAAAAAAGCTTTAGAGGATGCGGAAATAGATGATGTCGAGGCAAAGGACATTCTCTATATGAACACCTTGCTGAGATATAATCTATTCCTGGATCCTGATACGCTTTCAGATGAGGAATGGGCGTGGACTATCAGGTATTTAAAGGAAATCAAAGAAGCAGAGAATAAGACAGATGGCTAAAAGTGTACTTCAATTTCTTATCAAGTTGCAAGCCAACGAAGGCAATGTGCTGAGTGTGGCAAGAAGAACGTCTGAGCAGCTGGACAACATCACCAGAAAGGCGACCCTTGTAAAAAGTCGCCTCCAATCTTCCTTTTCGTTTTCTAACTTGAAGACCTCCCTGATGTCCCTCCCTGGCATGGATTTCCTGATGAATCCCTATACCCTTGCAAGTGCAGGTGTCGCAGCCATCTCGTCCATCGGTGCACAAGCCGAGCAAACGAGCGTGGCTTTTAAGACACTTGTGGGCAATGAGACGGCAGCAGCCAAGATGCTTGGAGACATTTACAACTTCGCAGCAAAGACTCCCTTTGAGCCTCTTGATCTGGAGAACAATGCCAAGATGATGCTTGGATTCGGTGTAAGCGCACAGAAGGTGGTTCCATACCTGAAACAACTTGGCGACATTGCCATGGGCGACAAAGAGAAGCTTGGCGGTCTCTCACTTGTCTTTGGACAGGTGGCATCAGCAGGAAAGATGCAAGGGCAAGACTTGATGCAGTTCATCAATGCAGGTTTCAACCCTTTGAAGGAACTCCAAAAAATGACAGGTAAGACATACGCCGAGCTTCAAGACATGATGAGCAAGGGACAGATAGGCTTTGATGCGGTGGCAGCAGCCATCGCCCATGCCACAAGCGAGGGCGGTGCTTTCAACGGCATGAGCGACAAACTGAGCCAGACTGTCAGCGGAAAGTTCTCAACCATGATGGGAAACATCAGGCAAGCAGCCATCGGCATGTTCGATGCGATCAAGCCTGTTGTGCTTGGACTGATGGACATTGTTGGCGCATTGGTTCCACCGATAGCGTCCGCCCTTCAATTCCTTCTGTCCATCGTTGGCGGTGTCATCGGCTTCTTTATGAAGTGGAAGACGGAAATAGCCTATGTGGCTGTAGTAGCTGGTGTTGGAGCCATCGCCTTCAATGCTCAGGCAATAGCCCTATGGGGGCTTGTGGGCGTGATGAAAGTTGTGACAGCCGTCACCAAGGTTTGGCAAGGTGTACAGTGGCTTTTGAACATAGCCATGAACGCCAACCCAATCGGCCTTGTCATCACTGCCATCGCAGCCCTCGTTGCTGGTGTCGTATATTGTTGGAATAAGTTCGCTGGTTTTCGTGCTTTTCTCCTTACCATGTGGTCGGTCATCAAGGGACTTGGTGGAATCATCAAAGATTACCTTATAGACCGCTTCAAGACGTTCCTCAGTGGAATCGGCAAGGTGGGACAGGCATTGGCGAAGCTCTTCAATGGAGATTTCAGCGGTGCATGGTCGAGTGCAGTGGATGGTGTCAAGGACTTGACAGGAATCACCAGCACGACCAAGGCTTTCAAGGCTACCCAACAACTCGCTGGGGGCATCAAGCAAGATTTCGACAAGAACTATGCAAGGGAAAGTGCCAAGGACAGAAAGAAGCCTTCTGACCACAAGATTTCAAGCCCTTCCACCAAAGGAAGCCCAGCCTTCTCATTCGGCTCACCATCAAGTGACGGCAAGGGAGGAAAGGGAGGAAAAGGTGGACGTGGTGGGCATGGTGGCGGTAAGTCCACGGCCGAAGCCCTTGCCACTGGTGGGTCTCGAAGCTCAAACATCCACATCAACATAGGCAAGTTTTTTGATACTATACAAGTAACAATGAACGACAAGACCGACACGGCGGACCTGGAGCGTATCGTGCTCCAGTGCATGAACCGTGCCCTGTCAATCGCAACAAGTACAGACCGATGAGCACAACAAACAGATTCATACTCCAAAACTTGGCCTTGCGAGCCATGGGACTCACCAAGGTTCCTCCTTATTGGTTGTTTCGAGAGAACAACTTCCATGGCGTGAACCTTGGCTACATGTCAGCGGCCAAGACCATTCCAGACAGTTCGGGCTTTGACGTGGAAACCATGTCGGATGCAGAGCTTGAAGACGTGGTTCGCACGAATGCGACAGGCGTGCCGATGGTCTTGCCCCTTCGATTCCAGCTTGAAGAGTCTGGAGCGCAAGAGTGGCTTTTCCCCATGGAGCCAATGATCAGCGTCAATGGGCAGAACATACTTGTGAGGCGAAACGTCTCAAAGGGCAAAATCAGGGGAAGCATCAAGGAACGTTGGACGCAGGATGACTACAGCGTGAGAATCGAGGGCATCTTGATGGGCATGGATGGCAAGTACCCTGAGGCGGACGTGGCAAAGCTCAGAAGTTTCTGTGAGGCTGGTCACGTGAAGGCACTGAATCCATTGCTTGAGATATTCGGCATCAGCCAACTTGCCATCGAGAGTTGGGACATTCCCTTCACTTCTGGCACTATCAATCAAAACTACACCATACAGGCCTACAGTGATGACATCTACAAGTTGCTGTTGAGCCGTGACGACTTAAACGCATAGAATTATGTACACCATGGCATTTGACATCAGAATCGGCACATACAAGCTCTGTATGATTGACAAGGTAGAAATCCATCGTAGCGTGGAACTACTTGCGGACACGGCTGTCATTACTCTTCCAGCATCAGAGTACAACCATGCCCTCCAGGTCGAAGACAAGCTAAAGCGAGGCGACAAGGTGATAATCACCCTTGGCTACGAAGAGGCAGGACTTGAAACTGAGTTCGAAGGATGGCTTCAACGCATATCCACCGATGGAGGGAACGTCAAGCTATATTGCGAGGATGACATCTTTCTGTTCCGAAAGGACATGAAGAACGAAGTGCTTCAAAAGGTAGCCTTGAAGGATCTCCTTGCCAAGGTGGTCTCTGGGTGTGGTCTCTCATTCAAGGTGGAGTGCTCCTATTCCTGGACATACGGAAAGTTTGTCATCAACAACGCAACTGGCTACGATGTCTTGAAAAAGGTACAGGAGGAATGTGGGGCTGACATCTACCTACAGGATGAGACCTTGCACATACACCCTCCAGGCGAAAAGATGGGTGTGGAATGCTTCTATGACTTCGCCTTGAACGTGGAGGAAGACAACCTCACCTATCATCGTGCGGAAGACAAGAAAGTGCAAGTCATCGTGAAAGCCCTGATGCCAGACGGAACCGTCAAGGAAGTGGAGACTGGAGCAACAGGAGGCGACAAGATAGAAATCAAGTGTGCCACCAATGACGAACCCTCCATGAAGGCTCGTGGCGAGCTGGAGGTGAAACGTCGAAGCTTCGACGGCTACGAGGGAAGCATCACAGGATGGCTCATACCGATTTGCCGTCCATCTGATAGCGTCACGCTCCATGATGCCGATTATCCCTACAAGGATGGCACTTACTTTGTGACAGCCGTTGACACCGAGTTTTCAAGTGCTGGTGGAAAAAGAAAGGTCAGTTTAGGATTTAGATTGAGTTGATTATGGATGAGTACAGACAATTACAGGAACATTTGAGGTCATTGGCAGGTGGAGGCAAGAGCATCGCCATCTACCAAGGTATAGTGAAATCCGTTGACGGAAACCTCTGTGAGGTGACCGTGGGAGGCATCACCATCCCAGGGGTAAGGCTCAAAGCCTCCGAGATAAAAGACGATGGCTTGATGCTGGTCACACCCAAGGTGGGCAGTGCCGTGACCATCGGCAGCTTGTCGGGAGACCTCAGGGAACTTGTCGTTCTACAGGTTGACCACATTGAGACGATCGTCATCAACGGTGGCAAGCTTGGAGGTCTCATCAACATAGGGCAGCTGACCCAAAAGATCAATGAGCTTGTGGAAGCCTTCAACAACCATACACACCAAGTGACCGTGAGCCACCCTGGTGGAACTTTCACAACGGTCAAACCAACGGATTCCGCAAAGTCGTTCAACAAGGGCGACTATGAGGATGAGAAAATAAAGCATTGACATGGAAGGAATACAACTTGAATACAACAAGGATTCTCCAATCCTGGAGCCAATGGTGTCGCATGGCTCTCTTCTGGTGGGTGACGTGCTCAGACAGAACCAAGCCCTGCTACTTACCCTTCACAATGGTGAGCTGAAAGAAAATCCATCCGTTGGCGTAGGCATCAGCGACATGTTGCTTGACAACGATCCAATCTATTGGAGAACGAAAGTCAAGGAACAGCTGGAAATGGATGGGCAAAGCGTCGAAAAGGTGACAATCACCCAAACTGGCATTCAAATAAAAGCAAAATATTAAAAACGAACAAAAATGGTTTTAGAACATTTCTTGAATAAATTGACGGTGGTATTGTCCACTGTGTGGGGATGGCTCCTTGCCATATTCCTGGTCATAGCCAATTTCTTGGCAGGTTACGAGACGATGGTGGGCTTCACGGTGGCAGCTGTGCTGATGGACGCAGCCTGGGGAATCGCATCCAGCTTGAAGCAAAAGCGATTCACAAAGAGCGAGCTTGCCAGGGATTCATTCAGCAAGTTGGCGGTGTATGGTTCCGTAATTGTGCTTTTCATCCTCATTGACAAGCTCATCGGGGCGAGCAACGGACTCACCACAAGTGCCATCTGCATTTGCATCATCCTCGTGGAGCTATGGAGCACATCCGCAAGTATGCTGATCTGTTTCCCGAACATGCCGTTCCTCAAACTCCTGAAGAAGGCTCTTGTGGGAGAAATCGCAAGTAAACTGAACGTAAAAACAGAGGATGTGGAAAACGTCCTCCAAGCATTGAAAAGAAAATGAGAAGAATAGAATTTATCGCAATCCATTGCACGGCTGGCAGCCAAAGCACAACCATCAAGCAACTCGAACTGGAGTTTAAGCGCAAGGGGTGGAAATACCCTGGCTATCATTACGTGATTCTTCCAGATGGTAAGATTCATCAGATGTTGGCCGTGGAGAAGGTAAGCAATGGCGTGAAAGGATGGAACTCAAAGATTATCAACATCGCCTATATCGGTGGCATCGACGCAAACGGAAAGCCAACGGACAACCGCACAGAGGCACAGAAGAAATCATTGGTGAGCCTCTTGAAGCTATTGCGCAAGACATATCCAAATGCGATTATCCAGGGACATCGTGACTTTAGCCCTGACTTGAACCATGATGGCAAGATAACACCCAATGAGTGGATCAAGGCTTGCCCTTGCTTCAATGCCAAGGATGAGTACAAAGACATCTAAAAACAAGACAAAATGAAACATTACATTTATTTACTCCTGGCAGTGATCATGTTTGCCGCCTGTGGTTCGAGCAAGAAAGTGGAGTCTTCGCAGAAGCTTGTCTTGAAGGATTCCGTGAACATTCGGGATTCCATTGTTTTCAAGGACTCCACCATCATCCGATATGAGTTGAACGTGATTGATTCCGTGAACATCAAGGATTCAACCGTGCTGACACTTGACAAGGACGGAAACGTCCTGAGCAAGGAAAAGTACCGAAGCACGGAACGTAACCGAAAGGCAAGCAAAAACGAGTCAACGGCCCAGACGCAGCATGAGACCAACAAGCAAAAGGCAAACGAGCGACATGACCAAAGGCAAGACGAACAAAAAGAGATTGTCAAATCTCAGTCTGGCTATATGGACAAAATCTTGAACTATGCCTTTTGGCTTCTTATTCTCACTTGCATTTGTGGCTCTGTATATAACGCTGTGAAGAAAGGCAAAAAAGATTAAGTTATGAAGGCAAAGGTCAAGGACGGACAGACGATGGCAGACATCGCCATCCAGGAGTTTGGCTCATGGGAAGCCATGATAGCCATCGCCCAAAAGAATGGAATCGGCATCACGGACATCCCAGAGCCAGGAACAGAGGTGAAACTTCCAGACGGCACATGGAACAGAGTCATGCAGAACTATTGCAAGAACAATGACGTAAGCCCTGCAACCGCAAGGGACAACGGCAATGTCCGCCTGAGAATCTTTGGCGAGGAATTTACACAAGAATTTGAGTAACATGGCAAGGACTGTATCAGAAATCAAAAAGACGATGACGGATGCCTTCATGGCAGATGCCAACATCCGTGAGAAATATGGGCTAAAAGAGGGTGACACATGGAATCGTTGTTTTTCATCCGTAAGCTTGGAGAACATCATATTCTTCATCGTGGCAGCCTGTAGCCATGTGCTTGAAGCCATCTTTGAGCAATATACGAAGGACGTGGATGAAAAAGTCTCCATGGCCGTGGTCGCCTCTGTGCCATGGTACTACAAGATGGCCAAGGCGTTCCAGTACGGTGACAGCCTTGTGTTGAACGAGGCCACCCAACAGTATATGTATGCCAACATCGACGAAAGCAAGCAAGTGGTGAAGTACGCAGCCGTGAGAGACAGGGGCACGAGCGTACAAATACTTGTGAGCGGTGACAAGGACGGCAAGCCTGTGGCACTTTCAAACGACGTTTTAACGGTGTTCAAACAGTACATGAACAGGGTGAAGGTCGCAGGAGTGGTTCTTTCCATCCGTTCCAAGGAGGCTGACAGAATTGTCATCAGGGCAAAGATTTACGTTGACCCATTGGTCATCAATTCGGATGGCACTATGATTTCCGATGGAAGCAAGCCTGTGGAGAATGCCATAAACTCATATTTGAGTGGCATCGTATATGGTGGAACTTTCAACAAGACTAAGCTGACAAATGCCATTCTGAATGTTGATGGAGTGAACGATGTGGAACTTGGAGAATGCTCCTACATGGAAGATGGTGGCACGAGCTACACAGAGATTAAAGGAAATAACTATACGGCCTTGGGCGGTAGCTTCATCGCAGAAGGTCTCACAAACTCATTGAATTATGTGGTACAGGATTGACTTGACGAAGTTGGTGGTACAATTACTTCCACCTATTTTGAGAAGTAAGTTTCTCATAGCCCTGTTGAAGGCTCTCATCTTACCTTTGGTATTCATCTACGACAAACTGATGGAGCATCGTGACAATGTATCGGAAAAACTTGACATCACGGCCAATGTCATATACTTGGAGAAAATCTTGAATGATGCGTTCTTCCTGTCAGATCTTCAAATTTACATCGAGACGCAAGAGGAAGACTTGACAAGCTATTGGCATTTCAAACATGAGGATGCACCATGCAAGTATTTGCACAAGGATTCAAAGACTGGTGTCATTTTGAAATACAAGGAAGAAAGCAGTTACAAAGACAGTTTCGTCGTATGGGTTCCAACGTTTCTTTGTACATCGCTTGACTCCAATGAAGACAAATACAAGGGCAAGAACCTTACAAGGATAAAGGAACTGTTATCGTTTTACAAACCAGCTGGACGCACGTACAGCATAAAATTATACGATTATGAATAAGCTAATTTTTAGTGAGGGCGGTCAGCCTGTTTGCTTGGATGACTTGAAGACACTCCAAGACATGATAGTCGAAACCATCAAGCCTTTATTGTTGGCCTTGGTTAAGACAAATGTTTTCATCCTGGATGACTATGACTTTAGAAATTCTGAAATTGACACGGAAAAGATGCAGACGAAATTCATCTTGTCAGCAGGCACGCTTGTTGTTGATGGTGACTTTCTCTCATGGCCAGACACTCCTTTGGCTATAGATAATTGGAATCACCCTATATATATATGCGTCAAAAACAAGGAAGAAGATGTCCGAACTTTTGAAGATGGGCAAAATCGAAATTGCACTCAATCCAAGGAGGTTTATGTGAGTACGGATTCAACAGGTGCTGACCAAGCCTATAATTTATATAATTTGCATCCCTTGCTGGATTTGCTTTCCTCTGCCCTTGGTCTTGGCTCAATCAAGGAAAATGCAAAAGTCACCTTCTTTAATGGATATTCGGGTAAGGTTAAAGTCAACGAGGCAGACAATGACAGACAACTTACAATCAACATCAGTACATCGGCTAAGAGTTGGGACACTTCTGCTGGAGCTTTTTCAAAAGGAATACTCTTTAAGTTTGATGACAGCAAAGATAGTGAGTATCTGCAAGGAAAGGTCAGTCCTACATTTGATTATCTTGGAAAGAAATACCAACTTGCTGTTTGTGCAAAGCCTGTTGCTCCAGTAGTCCTTCTACAGCCAGAAGGAGGTCTCCCTGAAGACTTCTATGATGATAGTTATGAATTTCCTATTATTCCTGTATCTGTTACATTCAAATATAGTGAGTTTAAATCAAACAAATAAACTATGGAATCAATCTACAAGTTACAACAGCGTGCAGAAACCTTGCGTCGCAAGACGCAGGTAGATAGTATCTCCCCAGAGGAAGTTGGCAGCCTTCATGCCGATACTTTGGCATACCTTGCCGATATGGAGCAGAATGCTGATGGCCTTGGCATTCATCAGGTGTACAAGAGCTATGCAGCAATGAAGGCAGACAGCACGGCTCCTATAGGCAGCAATGGCAAGGCACTTCGCTTTGGCCAGCTCGTAGCCATATACGACGCAAAGAACTCCACCCAGCAAGAGAGTGGAAATGTCTATGCCTTCCAAAAGGGCAATGACACAGATCCTTGGTTATTGATGGGTAATCTTGGAAGCATCTATGCCCTACAGCAACAGGTTGACCAGGAAATCATTGATCGAGCCAAAGCGGACACAACTTTGCAAGCCCATATCGACACGGAACAGACCAACCGCACAAATGGTGATGCGGAACTCTTGAAACGACTCCAGGGAACCAGCGACAACAGCAGCGCACTGAGCGACCCATTCGTCTCGCTTGGCAATCTCACAGATGGCGACACCACCAAGGAAGCCCAGCTTCAAAACAAACTTGATGCAGCATGTGCCACCTCCGATAACTTCAAGTTTGTAGGTGAGATGAGGGCGCAGCTCAACGGTGTGAATATACAGGTGAGCCAGTTTGTCATTGGCTATGACCAGGAATATTGCATACAGGTGGCAAGAGGTTCCATCGCCCTCAATGCAGAAAAGCAGATAACAAGCGGAACTGTCTTTTCCGAATATACCAGAACCCACACAAAGGATGAAGGATGGACGGAATGGACACTTTGTGGTGGCAAAGCCTTGGCAGACAACATCCGTGAGAGCCTTGCCGTGGCAAATGCGGCAACCGTGAAAGCCATCACGGACAAGATTGGCGAGGCAGGCGGCATCGCCCCGCTTGACTCAAACAAGAAAGTGCCAAGCTCCCACCTTCCTGAAGAAGTCTATGATGTGGTCATGGTGTCCTACTGGGACACTCCATCTGCCTCCATCGTAAACTCATACAGATATTCATCGGAAAACAAGCAGTTGGAAAGGCTCCAGGATCTCGTGGTGGGAGAAGATGTCAAGCCGACATGGGTGAAGCAGACCATTCGTGAATCTGTCATCTATGTGGATGTCATGGGAAAGGTTCCTTACATCTGGACAGGCAACGACATGGTGCAAATAGCTCCAAAGACAACCCCTGCAAGCATATTCAATGCCACCAACGAGGTTCCAATCACTGGCTATTACCAACTTTCCGACAACCAGAACGAGAGCATGTCTGCCATTCATGTGGCATGGAAGGAAGGCAAGGCTGTGAGCGGTCTGATCATTTCCTTCGAGATGTCAGCGAGCATTTGGAAAACTTACCAATACGTGGGCAAGACCGTGACCGAGGCAAACTGGCTCAACACGGACAACTGGAAGGACTTTGGCTCACTCGCAGCAGGTTCCGAGACATACCTCATCATCGACAAGCTTGTGGGCAGTCCAGACGTGGGAAAATTCTGGTCTTTGGAGACCGCTGTCTCAGCCCTCCTGAAATACCAGGAGAAGACTGGTGTCATCTATGCGAAGAAGGGTCTCATCATCTCATACTCCACTGGTGAGAACAAAATGGACACCAAGCAATTCCAGGGTGAGGTGACGGATATTGGCGAAGTGGGTCTTTGGAGTGACTTTGGCGGTGGCTCTAAAATGGAGGCAAAGGATGAGCCTGAAAAGGATGGCAAGGACGCTTTCTCCACTGGAGGCGCATACAAGAACGTTCCTTCACAGATCAAGGTGGACACCGAGACCCAGGGAGTGGTCAAGCTTCAACTTGCCAATTCAGAGGGTGAGGGCATCGGTGACGAACAACAGTTCCCTGTTGGCACAGGCAGCGGTGGTGGCTCTGGTACCATTGTGAGCATCCAGTTTGAAAGCTCACCACTTTATGCCAAGGCAGGAAGCACCGTGCTCATCAAGGCAGCCATCCGAAGCATCACAACGCAAGGAGGTGGCGAGATCTACAACATGATAGAGAAAATCGTGTTGAAGGACAGGGACACAAACCAAGTCCTCGAAACCCTTTCAGTCAACAAGGCTTCGTCGGCATCGGGCGACACATACGACTTTGGCATAGACGTTAGCTCCTATTTCGTGACGGCAACCACCAAGCGTTTCCAGTTGGTGGCATACGATGACGCAGGAAACAACGGCTCGAGAAACATCAATGTCTCTGGTGTCGATGTGACCATCACAAGCGTCCAGACCCTCAACTTCACGCAGAACACCTCGCTTTCCGTCGGTGGATCCGCAAAGAGCATCCCGATGTATAAGTTTGCCAACAACGCCAGCGACAAGGGCATCAAGGCCATTTCGGAAATCTACATCAACAACCAATGGCAGGAACTTGGCTCGTCAATCATCACGGACACTTATTCGCATTCCGTCAACATAGACCCACGCAACTGTCTGGGAACTTCACTGACACATGGAGCCTATCCACTGAGAATCCATGGCGAGGATGTGGGAAGCGGTGTCATTGGCAATTACCTCCATACCTCAGTCATGGTCGTGGAGGAAGGAAACAACACTCCCATTGTAGCCACAAGATGGTACACGGACGAAATCCAAGGCAAGCGCAAGCTCTACGAGTCAATCTCCATCGACTATGCGCTATATGTGGCCAACGACAACAACCCCAAGGCTGTGATTCTTTACGATGGAACGGTACAGAACAGCAGCGTGGCGTATCGCTCGCAGACATACACGTATAACAAGCAGGTGCTTGAAAGCGTACATGATGGCTCCAAGACCATCGACGTATATGTGGAATGTGGGGATTCCGTATCACAGGCAGCATCCTTCGTGATTGACGGAAGTCTGGTCGATGTGGAGGAAGTGAGCACACAGCGAGTGTTCAACATCACCATGGACTCACGCTCGAACAGCGAGGAAGACAAGGCCATCAAGGACGGTGAGACCTCCATCAACGTGGAAGGGTCAAACTGGAGCACCAATGGCTTTGTCAAGGATTCCTTTGGTACTTCCTCCTATGGAACGGACAACGACAAGGGCATCATGTCCCTACGTATTGCTGAGAACATGAAGGCGGTGTGCGACTACAAGCCTTTTGCATCCAACAGCATTGAACAGAATGGAATGGCCATCAGCTTCACGGTCAAGATCAAGAATGTGGAAGACAGAAACGTGAAATTGATAGACTGCCTTGGCGACAACAAGGTGGGCTTCTATCTCACTGGTGAGAAACTGGTCTTCACCTGTGATGGCGCAACGGCAACCAACCCAGATGACCTTGGAGCGCAACAGACAGCCGTGGTGTATTACGCCCAGGACACAGTGACACGCTTCGACATCGTGATAGAGCCTTCTGCCATCGCCCCATACTCTGGTATAGGAAGCATCAAGATATTCCGAAATGGTGACGAAGCTGGTGCTTGTTACTATGACGCAGGGAAGTTCACCACAAACGAACACACCATCGACTTCGACGGTACCAGTGCAGACATCTACCTGTATAAGATTACGGCATGGGCTACATACTTCAATTTCCGCCAGGCACTCAACAACTACCTTGTGGGCTTGAAGGACACCAAGGAAATGCTCAGTGAGTATGAGAAGAACCTGGTGATGGCATCGCAGACAGCTGAGGGAACGACCAAGGACCGCCCAACCATGCAAGCCTGCATGAATGCAGGGCTTTGTTGTGTCACACTCCTTAAAAATGCCGACACGGACAACATCGAGCAGAACTATCCTGGCTATCTGGACAAACTTGATGGCGACAAGAAAACCAAGGCTTACTTCGACTGGATAGTCAGGTTCCCAGACCGTCCATGGCAAGACTTCAAGGTGCTGATGGTTCCAACCGTAAACCAAGGCACGACCTCTTCACTCCGTCCTGTCAAGAACAAGAAGGGCAAGTTCAAGGGCTGCAAGGTCATCTTGCTCCATACAGAGGAAGACTTCACAGGTGAAGACTTGGAGAAATTCAAGCTATGCGAGAAGATGGCAGCCAAGGGCAAGATTCGTGTGAAGGAAGACGGCATGTGGTTCAACGTGGCGACAATCAAGGTGGACTACTCCGACTCTGGTGGCGCAAACAATGGAGCTACGATGGAACTGATGAACAAGCTCCAACGTGCCCTTGGTGAAGGTTACATGACACCAGCCCAGAACGCATACAAGGGAAGCGAGACCTTGAACACCTCCATCGACTCAGTTCCTTGCGCCCTTTTCAGAACGGACATCAACTCTGTGGATGCTACCAATGAGTCATACGCCTACTTCCATGCGAAGGCCAACTTCAACGTGGACAAGAACAACCCTTCGTTCTTTGGCTTCGAGAAGGTTGACGGCTATACGGCAGAATGCCTGAACTATGGCGACTTCAAGGAACTTGTGGCAGCCAAGGGACAAAAGCTCACGGACTTCAAGGATGAGGTGATGAAGGACACTTCCTCGCTCGTGGCAGGAAACATCTACATGCTTTCCGAGTATTGCGGCCCTTCCAACATATTCATCGAGAACGATGGAACTGGCTCCATGGTAGAGACCACGGCCGTGGCAGACCCAACGGAAACATCGAAGAGCCTTGCAGAGGTCAAGGCGGACAAAGTGACCGAATATGACTGGACGGCAGTCTATCACACCTCTGATGACAAGTACGCCAAGTATAGCGGTGGAAACTGGATGGACACCACTGGCTCCATGACCTATGACAAGGCTACGAGAAAGTGGACTGTCACTGGAAGGGTTCTCAATCCAACGACGTGCTATGAGTATCTGAAATATGATTATCTCTGTTGGTTGAAGGGCGTGGACAGCGTGGATGACATGATGAGGATTGACGAGGCGACAGGCAAGCCAGTCTGGCTTTCCTACTATGAATGCCGATACCCTGACGATGATGACTTGAATGCCCTCTATGAGTCTGGGAAGAAGGTTCCATACGACCTTTATAATTTCCTCTTGTTTACACAGCAATGTAGCAACGACCTCACAGAGGCAGATGGCGACATCACCCTTGATGGGGCAACGGTGAGCGGAACAAAGGAGAACCGTCTTGCCAAGTGGTCGCACGAGCTTCACAAGTTTGCCAACGTCCGCAGCACCTTGTGTTATGTATGCGCAAGCGATTATATCCTTGCAGTCGATCAGCGAAGCAAGAACATGATGCTGTCTTTCTACAAGGACACGGATGGAAACAAGAGAGCCTACTTCAACCACTGGTATGATGGCGATTGTGTCTGGAACTATGACAACGACTGTGGTCTCACTGTTCCTTGGGACTTGGATGCCGTAAATGACCCTAAGCATTATTACCAGGGCTGGAACAGCGTAATGTTCCAGCAGTCATACAAGGCGGCAGTCTTTTGGCTTGATGGAAATGGGGAAAGCGCAGTCACCTTGCATGACATCGCACAGGACATGCGAAATGCAGAGGCAGACGGCATGAAGATATTCTCAGCGCAAGGTTGCACCAAACTGTGGTTGACAGACCGACTCAGCAAATGGGCAAAGGTCATCTCATCGTTCGATGGCGAAAGAAAGTACATAGAGAACTCCACCGCTGGAGCCAACTATTACTATGCGGTTCATGGGCTACGTCTTGACGATCTCCCTGAGACATTCAGAAAACGCTTTGCCTATCGTGATGGATATTACCAAGTGGGCGAACTTTACCAAAACCCATTCAAGATGCGTGCCGTCGGAAGCGACATCACCATCAACATCAGAGCTGCCAAGGATGGATTCTTTGGAATAGGCGTGGATCGTGCCGACGCTTGCGTGGACAGTTGCTATTTGAAGGCAGGTGAGAGCTACACGCTCAGAAGTGGAATGACGGCAACTGGTGCAGGAACCATGCTCTATGTGTTTGGAGCGAAGAACCTTGCCTTGCTTGACCTGTCTGGTTGCACCCCAAAGGCTGAGAGCTGGGACATCTCCAACTGTGAAATGTTGCAAGAACTGATTCTTGGTGGCGAATATTACCAGACCGTGGAAGGAAGTGGATCCATCACTCAACTGAACCTTGGAAACAAGCCGTTCCTCACCTCTATTGACGTAAGAAATACAAAGATTACGTCAATTACGGCTACCTATTGCCCACGATTGAAGACAGTCCTTGCCAAGAACTCACTTCTTTCATCAATAGACCTCGCAGAGAC
>ULTB01032707.1_pt1 | contig 28174 bp, 24 predicted proteins | sample 1957251 | NCBI WGS metagenome assembly ULTB01 (sample SAMEA4835724, study PRJEB28245) | human gut metagenome | biome: gut microbiome; material: fecal sample | place: Denmark | collected 2008
GAAAAAAACTTAAGTTTTTTAACTATTTAATTTAATGTATAGAAATAAAAAATAAACATTAAGGAAATTCCCTAATGTTTATTTTTTATAAAACGTAAATTGACTTACTCTTTTGATATTTTTTCTATTTCTTCTTTATTTAATTTTGTAATTTCACATATTAAGTCTATATCAATTCTTTTTTTCAGCATTTCTTTTGCTATTTCAATTTTTTCTTCTTTTCTTCCGCTTTTTTTCTCCGTCTTTCTTCTCCTTTATCTATTCCTGCTCTATAAATATCTTTCTCATCTAATATCGCTTTTTCTCTTAAAAATGCAAGCCTTTGCATTTTTTCATCTTCACTCATTTTCTCTACTTCTATTGTTGCTTCTTTTATTTCTTCATTCTTTTCTACCAATTCTTGCACCTCCTTATCGTTTGGATTATTTATAAATAACATCCATTGTGCTTTCTTATTTGTCTTATCTCTCTTATACTCTTCTTGCACTTTCTTTAGCTCTATTATACGTATTTCTATCTTATCTGTCAATATTAACTTTGGATTTAATTTTTCTCTTAAATTCCATATCGTTTCCATTTGTTTTAGTTCTTTTGTTAATTCATATTTATAGTCTATTATTGCTATTATTACTACTCTTTTGGCTTCCTTATAATCTTTTCCTTTCTCTACTTGCATTCCATATATCTTTGAAAAATATTTTAATAATTCTCTTTTCCCCTCTCTTTCTATATTTTCTTGTTTTTCTTTGCTTTCATTTTTCATAAGCATTCCTCCGTCTTTTTATATTTTATATTTCTAAAGCAAAGTTTTATTTTATTTCACATTTTTTCTCTGGGAATTTTTATTTTAGAATTAAATTTTTTATTTTGACTCCAAACCTTAAGATTTAAATTTTTATGAATTAAAATATTTTTGAACATTAGAAAAATAATAGATTTATTATACCATATTTTTATCTTTTGTCTACATAATTTTTTCGTCAAATATTTACTTTTTTCTTAATGCTAAAAAATAAACATTAGGGAAATTCCCTAATGTTTATTTTTTATTTTGCATAATCAACTACTCTTGTTTCTCTTATAATGTTAACTTTTATTTGTCCTGGATAATCCATTTCGTCTTCTACTTTTTTAGCTACATCTCTTGCCATTAATGTCATTTGATCGTCTGAAATTTTTTCAGGTTTTACTACAATTCTTACTTCACGTCCTGCTTGAATTGCAAAAGATTTTTCTACTCCCTCAAATGAATCTGCAATTTCTTCTAATTGTTGTAATCTCTTTATGTATGCTTCTAATGTTTCTCTTCTTGCGCCTGGACGAGATGCTGAAATAGCATCTGCAGCTTGTACTAAAACTGCTTCTACACTTTGTGGCTCTACATCTCCATGATGTGCTTCTACTGCATTAATAACAATTTCGTTTTCTTTATATTTTTTCAATACATCTACACCTATTTGAACATGTGTACCTTCCATGTCATGATCTAAAGCCTTACCTATATCGTGTAATAAACCTGCTCTTCTTGCTATTTTAGGATCTAATCCTAATTCTTCAGCCATAATTCTTGCTAAATTAGATACTTCTACAGAGTGGTTTAAAACATTTTGTCCATAACTTGTTCTATATTTTAATTTTCCTAAAAGCTTTATAATGTCTGGATGAAGTCCAATTACGCCTGCTTCCATTGCTGCTCTTTCGCCTTCTTCTTTGATAGTTTGTTCTAATTCTTCTTTAGCTTTTTCTACCATTTCTTCTATTTTTGCAGGATGGATTCTTCCATCATCAATTAGTTTTTCTAGTGCAATTTTTGCAACTTCTCTTCTTAAAGGATCAAATCCTGAAATAACTACTGCTTCAGGTGTATCGTCTATTATTAAGTCAATTCCTGTTAATGTTTCTAAAGTTTTTATGTTTCTTCCTTCTCTACCAATTATTCTTCCTTTCATATCATCATTTGGAAGAGAAACGATAGATACTGTTGTTTCTTGTGAGTGATCTGCTGCACATTTTTGAATAGCATATCCTATAATATTTTTTGCTGTTCTATCTGCAGTTTCTTTTGTTTTTTGTTCAATATCTTTAATTAAAGCTGCTTTTTCAGCTGTAATTTGTTTTTCAACTTCAGCTAATAGTTGTTTTTTAGCTTCTTCAGATGATAATTTAGAAATTTTTTGTAATTCATCCATTTTCTTTTCGTATAGACTTTCTAATTCTTCTTTTTGCTTTTTGTTTTGTTCTGTTTTTTCTAGTAAATCTTTTTCTCTTTTTTCTAATTGATTTACTCTGTTTTCTAAGTTTTCTTCTTTTTGAATTAATCTTTTTTCTTGTAGTTGTACTTCGCCTCTTCTTTCTCTAATCTCTTGATCTAAATCTTTTCTAGCATTTATAATTTCTTCTTTTGCTTTAAAGATTTCTTCTTTTCTTGTATTTTCTGCTTCTTTATTTGCTAGTTCAATAATTCTTTTTGCTTCATTTTCTGCGCTTCTCATTTTTGATTCAGCTATTTTTTTACGAATAAAGAATCCCACAAAAGTAAATACTATTGCTGAGACTAGAAAAATGGCGATATAAATTACGATATCCATAATTTTGCACCTCTTTCTATTTAATTTTCAATGTACATAAATATATATAACTCTAATTATTTTTAGAATATATTTTGTCTCTTTTTATATTTTATCTTTATTATTGTTAACTGTCAAGATTTTTTGGAAATAATGTAAAAAAAGAAATAAACTATTTGCAAATAAGTTTATTTCTTTACTTTTTTATGCTCTTGGATGAGCTTTTTTATATATATTTTTTAAACCATTATCTTGGAATTGCATATAAACTTGTGTAGAAGATATGTCTGAATGTCCAAGCATTGTTTGTATTGCTTTTAAATCTGCTCCATTTTGTAAAAGATGTGTAGCAAATGAATGTCTTAATACATGTGGTGTAATATCTTTTGTTATATGAGCTTGTTCTTTATAATATTTTACTATTTTCCAGAATCCTTGTCTTGTTAATCTTTGACCATTAATATTAACAAATAAAGCTTTTTCATTTTCATTTTTTATTAAAACTGGTCTTGCTTCTTCCATATACTCTTTTAATGCTTTTAATGATAATGAACCTAGAGGGATATTTCTTTGTTTTTCTCTAGAATGACATACAACATAAGATTCTTCTAAATTTACGTCTGAAACATTTAATGATATTATTTCTGTAACTCTCATTCCTGTTGCATAAGCAAATTCTAACATTGCTTTGTCTCTTGTTCCTTTTAAATCTACATCTTTTGGTTGATCTAAAAGTAATTCTATTTCTTGTGAAGTTAAAACACTTGGTGCTTTTTTCTCTATTTTTGGTGATTGTATTCCTATTGTTGGGTCTACTTTTATTTTTTTATTTCTTACTAAAAATTGATAAAAAGCTCTAATTGAAGCCAAATTTCTTGATATTGTTGAAGGTTTTTTACCTACTTCTTGTAAATGTTCCATATAGTCTTTTATATCTTCTTCTTTTACCTTTGTATAATTCATTTTATTGCTTTCTAAATATTTGTTATAATACACAATATCTCTTCTATATGATTGTAAAGTATTGTCTGATGCTTTTTTATCATTTTGAAGAAATTCCAAAAAAAGTTTAATTTGTTTTTCCATTGTTTTAGCTCCCCTATCTATTATTTTTACTTTACTTACGTAAACTGTATATGTTATATCAAATTACTTTTAAATTGTAAAGAGTTTTTTTACAAAATTCTACATTTTTTATAAAAGATTTATACTACTGCTCACCAAACTACTTGATATATAAACTTCAACTACAGAAGCTATAACAAGTATTCCAGTTATAAATAAGCTAAATACAGTGTGTCTTAATATTTCTATTTTTATATTTTCTTTTCTTTTATCTTTAATTATTGATTTATAAAGTTTCATTCCGCTAACAGCTAATGCAAGTATGCAAGGGATACTAATAATGTTTTGTAGAAGTAAACTTAATATTGTAAATAACATACCTTTTAACGTTCCCAATGCTAGCATTATGCACGATATTGTATATCCTAAAGAAAAACCTTTAAATGCAACTATTAAATATACTACTGGTATTCCTATGACTGTTGATCCCATAAACCACATAATTACTGCTATTATTAAATAATTTGTAATAGATTTTTTTAATAAGTTTGCTTTATCTATTTGATAATTATTTTTTAAGTTTCCTATAAATTCATTTATGTATGAACTTGTTTCATCAGAAGATATTTTTTCGTTATTTATCAGACTTACTCCTATAATTAATCCTATTAAAAATATAATTGCAACTATTGCATATTGCTTTTTATTATTCTGTATGTGTGTGATTATTGTTTGCAATATAGCATTTTTTTTCTTAGGTTTCTTCATATATTTTTCTCCTTCACATTTTTCTATACATAATATGTATTTCTTAATGTGTTTTTTTAGAACCTAAGAACATAAAAAAGCCTAAGATTTTTAACCTTAGACCTTTTTTATTATTATTTAATTAGTTCCATATTACAGGGCGGTAAGTAATACCACTAGCAGCAGAACCTTTATTTTTACTTCTACTAAAAATATTTTTTCTATACATTATAGGACTATTTTCATGAATACCAGCTGTTCCTCCTGAACCATACCAATTATTAGTCTCAATTAATGCCATTCCTCTAGTTTTTTCTATATTTTCATCAGTTGGTATTATTTCAACATATTTTGTATCTTTATTTTTATAAATATTATCAAATTCTTTACCACTTCCAGTTCTTTTATCCGAAATGCATGAAACATAACTACTGCTATTATATATCATATTTCCAGCTAGATATGATCCTAAATTCATAACTCCTGTTATATTATTGGTTGTTGAATAATTATTAGCTTCATTGATTTTTATCATAGTACCATAATTATTTCTAACTCCACCATATGTACTTGCTCCTAAATATGCTGTTGCTCCCCAATCTGCATTTAAACTTAAATGTGGATCTAAACTATTTATTCCTAGTGTAGAAGTTGCACTTCTCATATCGTAACAATATTGATACGCTGTACTTATATCTATATTTGTATGCCTTGTAGTACCAGCTTTTATTTCTATTGCTGCATTAGATATAGTAGAAAAACATAATATAAACAAACATATTAGTAATAGGCTTCCTATAATTTTAATCTTTCCTCTCATTTTTTATTTTTCCTCCTAATTATAAATTTTATGTATTAATTTTCAACCCAACTTGGTTCATATTTACTCATCCATATTCCTTTTAAGTTTTTGCTTCCATCTGTTCCACTTGGTTTAAATGCTGGATGAACTATATAACCTGCTGGTAAGCTATCTCCAAATTGAGCTTTATCCATTGGCTTGTCGTCTAAATCTACAAATATAATATTAGCTTCTGTTATGTTTTCTGTTATTTTATATGCATACCTTGGTATCCATACCCACCATGCTTCTAATCCATTAGCATTAGTTTTAACATTAGCCCATACCTTATTTTGATAATCATACCATGTTTTGTTATTATTTATTGTATCTAAATTTGCATCTTTTAGTTTTACTTCTTCACTAAATGTATTTGTACTAGCATCATATAATTCTATATATGTATTTTCATTATCGAATCCTGTTGTATCTGGTGCATAACATAAAGTTGCTGTTGATGTATAGTCAAAGTTATTTGATGGTTCATATTTACTCATCCATATTCCCTTTAAGTTCTTGTTTCCGTCTGTTCCACTTGGAGTAAATGCTTTATGTACTACATATCCTTCTGGTAAACTATCTCCAAATTGTTCCTTATCTATTGGTTTATTATTTAAATCTATAAATATAATATTAGCCTCTGTTACATTTTCTGTTATTTTATAAGCATATCTTGGTATCCATACCCACCATGCTTCTAGTCCATTTGAGTTTGTTTTTATATTTGCCCAAATTTGACTTGAATAATCATACCAAGTATTATTATTGTTTATAGTTGATAAATTTGCATCTGCTAATTTTATTTCTTCTCCAAATGAATTTGTGCTAGCATCGTATAATTCTATATATGTACTTTTTTTATCAAAACCTGACATATCTGGTGCATAACATTTTGATGTTGTAGATATATAATCAAAATTATTTGATGGTTCATATTTGCTCATCCATATTCCATACAATTCTTTATCTGTTGTAAATCCTGAATGTACTATATAATTTTCTGGTAATACTCCATTATATTTTGGATCTAATGGTTTATTATCTGTTCCTACATATATTACATCTATTGGTGGTTCTGTAGATGTATCGTTCATTTTATATGCATATCTTGGTATCCATACCCACCATGCTTCTAGTCCATTTGAATTTGTTTTTACATTTGCCCAAATTTGATTTCCATAGCTATACCATTTTTTATTACTATTTATAGTTTTTAAATTTGCATCTTTTAGCTTTATTTGCTCATCAAATGTATTTGTAGTTTCATTATATAATTCTATATATGTGTCATTTTTATTAAACCCTTTCATATTTGGACTATAACAATATACTCCATCTACATTTGTAACTTCAGATTCTTCTTTTGCTATTAAATCTATTTTTTCTTCTTGCTCTTCTTTTCCTCCAGATTTTCCTAATGATGCCATATCATAACTATGATATACTTGTCCACCTATTTTGGTTTGTTTTATTTTAAATACTACATAACTTTTCATATCTAATATGTATGTATTTTCTTTTCCGTTTGCAGTTTCTTTATCAATTATATAAATTGATTCTGATTCACTTGAAGATTCGTTATTTTCTATTATTTGGTCAAAATCTTCTGTATTAAAATCTGTTACTTTTTTGTTTGAAGGATATCCTGCTCTTATATATAAAACTTCTTGTTTTAAAGTATTTGGCAAGCCTTCTAAGTTTGTTAATTTTTCTTCAAATAAAGGTTGATTATTTCCCATTGCTTTTTGCATTGCATTGTCATTTTGTTTTAGCATTACCCTTTCTTTTATTTGTTGCATTTCTGTAGCAAATCTTGCAAGTTGTGCTCTTGTTATTATTCCCTCTTGTCCAAATACTAAGTTTATTGAGACTGCAGCTAAAATAATTAATATTATAATTGTAACAACCAAAGATATTAAAGTTATAGCACTTTGATTTTCTATTTTATCTTTCTTTTTCACTTTTATCTCCCTTAATTTTATTTTTATTCTTTCTTCACTTTGCCGTAAACTCCGCCACCGCCAGAATCAATTTTTACTTTTCCTTCTCTTGCTTCCACTATTTTATTTGCTATCTTTTCTCCAACAACACTTTCTATATCGTCTTTAGAAAGTTTATGAAGTACAGTCATTTCTGTTCCAAAATGATCTAGTAATTTTTCTATTTGTTTTGGTCCAACTCCTGGTATAAATCCTAGAGGAATTTGATATATGTATGGTGGTCTTGTTTTTGGACTCTTTGTCTCTTTTTTATCTTTTATTAATTCTATTCTATCAAAAACACCAAAAGTTACTTTGCTACTTCCACATTTTGGACAAACAGTAACTGGATGTTTTGTTTCTATTGTAGAATTACAATCATCACAGTATGTTCTATGATATTTTCCTAATTTTGGATCTAACCCATAGTTTGTAACAACTTTTCTTCCTTGTTCATTTTTAAGTGCCATTACTACTTCTTTAAAAGATATATTTTCTACTTGTAATTTATTATATTCTCTTGCTATTTTAGGAAGAGAATGTGCATCTGAATTTGTAACAAATGTCTTATTCTCTAATTCTGATATTGTATCTGCCAAAAATGTATCTGAGCTTAAACCTAATTCAACTGCAAAAATCTTATTATATTTTTCTTTAAAAATATCTTGTAATCTATCTACACAATTTCCATAATAACTTTTGTGTGGTGTGAATATATGTGCAGGTATTAATATTCCATTGTACTTTTCAACTATATCTATTAATTCATAACCAGATACATCTGAGCGTTGTGTACTTAATGTTATATTTTTTATATGATGGCTCATTTCTTGTGAAAAACCTTTTATGTCTTTTAAATGAGGAAAAAAGCATACATTATGTGCTGCTCCTTTGTTTCCATTTCTTCCTATTTCTGAAGTTTCTACTTCACTACCTAAAAGTATACAAACTTCATCTTTGTATATAATTCCTCCATCTTCTATTTCGTATGCTTCTCCTGTTTTCAAAAAATTTTCTATATCTTCAATTACATATGGTGAAGCACAATCTATAATTCCTACTATTTGTATTCCTTTTCTTTCTTTACATTCTTTTGCTATGTTAGCAAAATTAAGTGACCTTGCTGCTGTTATTTTTATTGGTTTTCCTGTTTCTGATCTTCCTATATGTACATGTAAATCTGCAAAAACTTCATTCATTGCTCTTATTTTCTCCTATTATCTTTCTCTATCTTTGTTTTTTAATATAATTGGTTCTATATCATTTGGATTAAAGTTAAATTTTTCTGGTGTTTGTTTTAAACTTTCTTTCCAAGTATTTTTTTCTAATTCTTTTAATTTCTTTTGTATTTTTTCATCTGTTTCTACCATATATATAATGGCCTGTCTAGTATCTACTGCTTTGTTTGTTTTTTCCGTCATATATTCCAATGAACTCTTTTCTACACTCATATATATACCTCCTGCATTTTATTTACAAATTCTTTAAATTGTTCTAAGTATACATTTTCTTTTCCTTTTAAGTTTCTATATTCCAACAGTACCAACGCTTCATCTGGTTTAAAGCCTATTCTTTCTGGTCTATCTAGCAACATTCCTCCAAATTGATCTACCAATTCTAAAATATCACTTTCTCTTTCTCTTGGATAACTTTCAGAATATCTATTCACTTCTTCGCATATTTTACAAAAGTATTTTGAAAATCCTAAAGTTTTTAAATATTCTGCACCTTCTTTTGCATATGATTTTACTTTTTCTAAGTCACTAAAATCATCCGTTTTTTTACAGTTGCATAACAAACAAGCAGTAATAACTAAATTTTCATCTACATCCAATTTCATAGTTTCAATAAATAATTTAGCAAGTTCTGACTTAAATACAACTGTTTTATCAAAAAAGATTCTTGTCTTTTTTTGTAAATAAAACATTATTTCTAACTTTCTTACCCAGTCTTTTTCGTTCAAAATATACTCTGCAAATGTCTCTTCCATAATACCCCTCCTATACCCTTTTAAGGTATTATTATCTATAGGCACATTATATTTTAAAAAATGGTAAATTTCAACACTGTTACACAAATGTAATGTAAGTGTAATAGAACTGTAAAAAACATCAAAAAAATCCAAAATTATTAAACTTTTTTAGCATAATAATTTTGGATTTTTTATATTTTAAACAATTACTAATTTATTTGTATAATCTAAGTTTGCCCAAGAGTCATCTTCATAACCTAATGTATATACATTAGTAGCAAATATATCTTTTTCTAGCATTTCTCTTAATACTTTATTTATGTTTTGGTCTTCATATTTTTTTACAGATGTTATCATATTAATTCTTGGATTTATACTGCATATATCTGAAAGCATTTCTCTACCATTCTTATTAAAACCGAGTACCCTAGCATATGGAATTACTTTTCTTGCATTTACCATATCTTTTTTAGTAATTCCTAATAAAGCATAAACTAATATTCTTTGAATTCTAGTTTGTGTATATCTTTTAGATTTTATTATATTAACTAGTTCTAACAAACTATTACATGAATTTGCTGCATTTTTTATTGCATATTCTAAACCTTCTGTTACATCTGGCAATTCTGCTATTTGTTTAACTGTCATTTTTCTTAAATTGTATAGTATTTCTTTTTCAAATTTTATAATGTCTATTACATAATTTCCTTTTTCAATTTTTTCTTTTAATAACATGTATGAACTCATAGGAACTACTTTTCTTACTTCTGCGTATTGTTCTGTTGCAATAAGTTTTCTTATTGCTGTGCTACTTGCAAATTCATCTATAATTCTTTCATCATTGTAATATACTTTTTTTCTTTGTATTGAGAAAGGTGTCATATCACTTTTTAATCTTTTTAACGCTTTTAAATATTCTATTGCAAGTATGTTATTAGATCCTGACAATATACTTGCATACCTTTTTATATCATTTAAATACATCATTAGCGCATTTTCTCTTGCTTTTGGATATGATATTCCTTTTCCTAGTTCATGGTTTAAGATAGCAACATATTCTTTCGGCTCATTATGTAGTACATTTGCAATATTATTTAAAGCTGCAAAATCCACTGTTTCCGTTCCAAAGCATAATGTATCTACTATTTTTAAACTGTCTAGTATTTTTATAGCACCTTCTGCAAAATTTTCTGCACTAGACACGCTATATATAGTTGGAAGTTCTAAAACAATATCTACACCATTTTCAAGTGCCATTTGAGCCTTAGCCCATTTATCTATTAAAGAAGTATTTCCTCTTTGTGTAAAATTACCTGACATAACAGCTACAACATATTTTGCTCCTGTTTGTTTTTTAGCTTCTTCAATTTGATAAAAATGACCATTATGAAACGGATTATATTCAGCTATAATTCCTAATACTGTTGCCATTTTTCTTCTCTCCTTTTATTTTTTACTTGCTATCTCTTGTTTATTTTTTATTACATTGATATAATATCATAAAATTTATTAATTTACAATCGAAAGGACAAAATATTATGGAAGAAATTACAATTTATACAGATGGTGCTTGCTCTCGGTAACCCTGGACCTGGTGGTTGGGGTGCAATTTTAATGTATCAAAATCATAAAAAAGAAATCTCTGGTGGAAAAAAAGATACTACTAACAATATTATGGAACTTACAGCTGTTGTTGAAGCATTAAAACTAGTAAAGTTTCCTTGTAAAATAAAGCTTTACAGTGACAGTGCTTATGTTGTAAATGGTTTTTTGCAAGGTTGGATTTATAATTGGATAAAAAAAGGTTGGAAAACTGCTGATGGAAGTCCCGTAAAAAATAAAGAATTATGGGAAACTTTATATAATTTTACTAAAACACATGATATAGAATTCATAAAAGTAAAAGGTCATGCTGATAATGAATTTAACAATCGTTGTGATGAACTTGCTAGAAATGCAATTACAAATTTATAATTTTTAATATTTTATTCCTTTAATTATTTTTTTAATAGAGTAATTAAAGGAATTTTTTGTTAATTATTTGATTTTATTTTTATATTATGGTATAATAATTATGTAAATATTTTTTACACCCTATGCAATGCCAATTAGGCATGCATGAATTTAGCAAACATCATTTGTAAAAACAGGAGGAAAAACAATCATGAAGAAAACAAACAAAGCAATCTTAACCATCTTAATGGCAATGGTAGTAACATTTATACTACCTGTAGCAGTAAAAGCTGCTACTTACAGTTACTCAATTTCTGGTTCAACCCGGAGCATTAGCTGTGTAAATGGCGAAACCACATTAGATGTAAATGGCAAAACATTTACTCTAACTAAACCATTAGTTGCTGCAGACGTTGCTTTAGATAGCAATGGAACTGCATGGATTCTTTTTAAGAACGGTGCTGTTTATTGGTGGTCTTATGAACTTCAGGGCAATTCTGGAGAAGTCAAATTAATGAAATATATCAGCAATGGTCTATCATTTGTAGTTGACTCTAACAAGTTTATTTCTGGAATTAAGACTTCTACTGGAACAACAAAGATTTTGACTTATGAAGAACAGAAAAACCAAATAACTAGCAGTTCTGGAAATAATTCTGGAAACAACAGTAGTTCAGGCAATAATAATTCTGACAACAATAGTGGTAATTCTGGTAATAACAACTCTGGCAATAATTCCGGTAACAATGGCAACTCTGGCAATAATTCCGGTAACAATGGCAACTCTGGCAATACCAACACAGGTAACAACAATAACTCAGGTAATACTAATACAGGAAGCAACAGCAGTTCAGGTAATACTAACTCTGGAAATACTGGAAATGGAAGCAACGGTAGCACTAATACTGGTAACAGTAACATCAATGGTTCAAGCAATACAGGCAGTAATAGTTCCAACAGTAATAATAGTTCTACAAACAACGGAAGTGTTAATAACTCATCCACTACAACTAACACAAATACAAATAATACTTCCTCTACCACTTCAAAAAGTAATAAGAAAGCTACAAGAGTAATTCCTAAAGGCAAATATAAATACAAAATGTATTCTGGAAAAACTTTCTTAGCTTCTTACACTTTAAAGAATGGTGTTTTAAATTTCCACGGTTGGAAATTAAGAAATGTTGCTCAGGCAGGTTTTGTAAAATCTTCTAAGAATTTAGTTGTAATAACAAAATCTGGTAAAGCTTACAGCTATAATTACAACACTCTTAACAAGAAAGCTTTATATGATTTCAAGAAATATGGTAAAGCAGTTAGTTTCTGCCAGGATAAAAATGGTTTTGTAACACATGTTGTTACAAAGAAACCTAGACGTATCAATGTTAAAAAGAAATAACCCTGTTTGCTAAATTAAAAAGGAAAGATAGGAAAATTAATATTTTCTTATCTTTTCTTTTTTTCAATACAAAAAAGATATTATATATGGATAGTATGTATTTGGTAAAATTCTATTTTTTTCAAAACTTTACATAATTTTTCAAAAAAGTATTTACTTTCTTAACATAAAGTGTTAGAATAATAGTTGTAGTGTAAATAATATATAATAAATTTTAGGAGGAATAAAATGAAAAAATTTAAAATTGTAAGTACAATCGTTTTAATGTTAATTCTTATTTTAGGAGTTTCAAAAGTAAATGCATATTCAGGAGTTGTAGATGTAGATGATGATATTACCCTACCTTCAAAACTTACAAATGGAGCTGGAACAATAACTTTATCTAGAAATATTCAAAATGCCGACGTAAGTTTTCAATTTGTAGAAATGGATTCAAATACATATAAAAAGATTATTAAATTAAAAGAAGAACTACTTGTAGCTCAATATTTCAATATATATGAAGCAGATCAAACAGAAGAAAACTATGATGTTTATGTATCTGCATATAAATATTATCAAGAAAAATATAATGAAACTGTAGATAACTATACAACAGAACATATTGATGAAGTTGAATCTATTATTATAGGTTTATTACCAGACTATACTTCTCAATGGCAAAATAGTACAAATAATCAAATAAAAATAGATTTATCTACTTTTTCTGGAACAAAATATTTCACAGCTTGGACAAAAGTAGTTTCAAATGGAAATACAATTTATGAAGCTGAAGTTTATGAATTAACAGGAACAAAACAAGAAGATAATAAATCTGATGATGACAACAAAAAAGATGATAACAAAGATGACAATAACAATGATAATAACGATAATAACAACAATGAGAATAATAACGGAAAAGACGATTCTAATAAAGACAATAACAATTCAAATAACAATGGAAATGATGATTCTAACAAAGATAATAATAATTCAAACAATAATGGAAAAGATGATGGCAAAAAAGACGATACTACTATAAAAGATACAACAACATCTAACACAAAAATACCTCAAACAGGTGAAAGTAATTTTATAATTTTAATTGCATTATCAATTGCAGTTGTTATGGCAGTTATTTCTTATAGAAAAATGAAAAAATAATATATTATCAAAACTCTAGGAGAATGAATCCTAGAGTTTTTTCATAACCAAATGGTTTATAATTTTTGTTTGTTATATCAATATCAAGTGTTATATGTCTTGTTTTAGTTGTAGCACTGATACACACTCCACATGACTCGTATACGGAAACATATCTACTGGTTGTATATTACTTATTTCATAATTTTCACTAAGCAACTTCATATCTCTTACCATAGTTGCAGGATTACAACTAATATAAACCACCTTTTTAGGCTTAACTGCCAAAATATTATTAATTGTATTGTTATCCAATCCTTTACGTGGAGGATCAACTATTATTACATCAGGATACACTTGTTTCTTTTCCATTAAATTAGAAAATATTTTTTCTACATCTCCTGCAAAAAATTCTATATTTTCAACATTATTAATTTTAGCATTCTCTTTTGCGTCTTCAATTGCTTGTTCTACAATTTCTATTCCATAAACTTTTTTTACATAGCTTGAAGCAAAAATTCCTATTGTTCCAATTCCACAATATAAATCAAATAATATATCATCTTTGCTTAATTCTGCCATTTCTATTGCTGTATTATATAAGACTTCCGCCTGTACAGGATTTACTTGGTAGAATGACATTGGCGAAATTTTAAATGTATAATCTCCCAATATATCATAAATATATCCATCTCCATGAAGAATTATATTTTCATATCCTAGTATTACATTTGTATTCTTCATATTTATATTTTTTATAATTGTCTTTACGTTGTATTGTCTTACAAGCATTTCAACAAGTTCTGTTTCATATGGCATCTTTTTACCATTTATAACTAATATACACATTATTTCGTGTGTACGAAGTCCTATTTTTATTACAATATGACGAATTAAACCTTCTAATGTTTCTTCATTATATACAGGTATATTTTTTTCTATTATAAATTTTTGAATAGAAAATGCTATTTTTTGTGCTTCAATATTTTGAATAAAACATTCATTTATTCCTATAATTTCATGTGTTCTTTGTGCAAAAACTCCTACTTGTACTTCACCTTGTTTATTTAATCCTACTGGAAACTGAGCTTTATTTCTATAATTATATGGGTTGCCCATTCCTATTGTTTTATTTACTTTTATTTTTTTAGTTAGTGTTTTGTTTACTAAATTTTGTACCATTTGCTGTTTTATATTTAATGTTTCTTCATAATCAATATGTCTTAAATCACAACCTCCACATCTTTTATATGTACTGCAATCTTCTTCCACTCTAAAAGAAGATTTTTCTAGTATTTCTACTACTTTTCCATACCCATAAGAAGAAAGTACTTTCACTATGATTATTTTTACTTTTTCGCCCTTCATGGCATATGGAACAAATATGGTAAAGTCATTTATTTTAGCAATGCCTTCTCCATTCATTCCGTAATCTATAATATCTACAATACATTCTTCATTCTTTTTTATTTTTTCCATAATTAACCCTTTCTCATATATTTTATTTCCTATTGTAAGTATAAAATAAAAGAGCTTAAAACTCAAGCTCTTTTATTTATATTTTTATACATTGAATCTAAACAATACTATATCTCCATCTTGCATTACATATTCTTTTCCTTCTGAACGAACTAATCCTTTTTCTTTACATGCAAGCATAGAACCTTCTCTTATTAAATCATCATAAGAAACTACTTCTGCTCTAATGAAACCTCTTTCAATATCTGAATGTATTTTTCCTGCTGCTTGTGGTGCTTTTGTTCCTTTCTTTATTGTCCAAGCTCTTACTTCTGGTTCTCCTGCTGTTAAGAAGCTCATTAAACCTAATAAATCATAACTTGTTTTAACAACTTTATCTAATCCAGATTCGCTAAGACCTAATGCTTCTAACATTTCTTTTTTGTCTTTGCCTTCTAGACTAGATAATTCTTCTTCTATTTTTACACAAAGCGGAATTACTTTTGCATTCTCTGTTTTAGCAAATTCTTTTACTTGTTTTACCATTTCATCATTTTCTGCATTTTCAATTTGTTCTTCTGAAACGTTTGCTATATATAAAACTGGTTTTGAAGTAAGTAAATATAAATCTTTTATTTGTTCTTTTTCTTCGTCTGTAAGTTCTACTGTTCTTGCACATTTTCCTTGTTCTAACGCTGCTTTTATTTTTTCTAATACTTCTATTTCGCTTGCCGCTTTTTTATCTGCTTTTAAACGTTTTTTAGCACTATCTAATCTTTTATCTACCATTTCCATATCTGAAAAAATTAATTCTAAATTTATTGTTTCTATATCTCTTAGTGGAGCTATACTTCCATCTACATGGACAATGTTTGAGTCTTCAAAACATCTTACAACATGTGCTATTGCATCTACTTCTCTAATATGTGATAAGAATTTATTACCTAACCCTTCTCCCTTACTTGCTCCTTTTACTAAACCAGCAATATCAACAAATTCTATTATTGCATGTGTTGTTTTTTCTGGTTTATACATTTGGGTTAATTTATCTAATCTTTCATCTGGTACAGGTACTACTCCTACGTTTGGTTCTATTGTACAAAATGGATAGTTTGCACATTCTGCTCCTGCATTTGTTATACTATTAAATAATGTTGATTTTCCTACATTTGGAAGTCCTACTATTCCTATTTTCATTTATATTTCCTTCTTTCTTTATTTTTGTAATTGCTTTTATTTTTATAAATTTTATTGTTGTGGTATAAAAGTTATAGAACCTCCCACACAGCTCCTTCCCCACCATCTATATTGTATAGTTTCTCCTTTTTTACATGGCAACGAACCTTTTATGTTAAGCCATTCTTTTCCATCTGTTTTGTAATCATAAAGATTACCTACTTTTAATGTATAATCAACACCATTAGCTCCATTTGCTCTTATACCTATTACAATCCAACCATCTCCTGGCGCAGTTATATTTTTTTCTTTACTAAGCTCTCCTGAAGTACTATCTAATACAACCGGAGTACCTGTTGGGTAAACAGATATGCTCCTATTATTAATTTCTTCTCTTATCATTTGTCTTATTCTTTCTTCACTTATATTGCTATTTGATGTTCCTTTATTAATTTCATCAGTCATATTTTCTAATATACTTTCTTCTTCCTTTTGTGAGTTTTGATATTTTTGTTGCGAAAGTTTTGCTTTTGTTAGTACTCCATTTTGTCTTATTGTCATATTTATTGCAACTCCTGCAAGTATTATTAATACTACTATTGTTATTACTAAAGCAATAATACTAATTCCTTTAACAGATTTTATTTCATTATTAAAATTTTTCATTTTTATTCTTCCTTTCTTTTGTTTTCTTAATATAATTTTTTATCCATATTTGTCTTTTGTAATACTTCTATGGAGCTACTAACCAGAATCGAACTGGTGACCTCTACCTTACCAAGGTAGCGCTCTACCTACTGAGCTATAGTAGCATAAGTAATAAATTAAGTACCAATAAAATGGCACTTAATTTTTTTATTATTCATTTATACTTTTTATTGCTTTTTTTCTTATTCTTTGAATTGCATTATCTATAGATTTTACTGGTGTATCTAATTTTTCTGCAATTTGAACATAGCTTTCTCCTTGCATATATCTATCTAAAACTTGTTTTTCAAAAGTACTTAAAGACTTATCTATTGCACTTTCTACTGTTTTATAATATTCTTTTTTAGTTATTGTATCTAATGGATCTTCTATTTGGTGTGCATTAAATATGTCCATTAAATTTGAATCTTCATCATCTTCATATGCTACTCCATTTAAAGATAAATATGAATTAAGTGGCATATGCTTTTGTCTATTAGATGACTTTATCGCTGTAATTAATTGTCTTTCTATACATAAATTAGCAAATGTTTTAAATGAATTTTGTTTATCTGGATTATAACTTTTTACAGCTTTAAATAATCCTATCAGCCCTTCTTGAACTATATCTTCTTTTTCTGCACCTATCATAAAGAATTTACTAACTTTCATATTTACTAAATCTTTATATTTATCAATTAGAAATTCAAGAGCAAGCTTGTCCCCAGATTTAATTATATTAATTAAATCTTCGTCACTCATTTCATTATAATTATTAGCTGTATAAAAATATGCATTGCTTTCTTTCATATAGTTTTTTCCTTCCTGATGAATCTCTTTTATTTATAGTTGTATTATAAGCCTGTATTTCTTAGAATGTCAATAGAAATTTGACTTTTTATTGCTATTTTTTCATTATTATATTATAATTGTAGAAATTATAGAGTTTTTTTAACTAAAGTAGTATATTATATATTATTTGCAATACCGCGTAAGTCGATCAAACGAGCAATTTGCGAGTGCGATTGGAGCGACCCACATACTAGTAAAAAAATGGTAGGACGCGACACCAAGGTATAAAAATAATATATAATATACTATAAATAAAATATGATAAAAAGGAGTTATCTATATGGCTTTTGATGGAATAGTTCTAAAATCTGTAGTATCAGAATTAAATACATGTTTAATAAATGGAAAAATAAATAAAGTATATATGCCTAATTCAAATGAAATTTTGTTAGGTATTTATTCTAGTGGAAAAAATTATTGTTTACTTTGTAATATTTCATCAAACAGTTATCGTATGCATTTAACTACATCTAGCAAACCAAATCCATTAAATGCTCCTAATTTCTGTATGCTCCTTAGAAAACATTTAGTAGGTTTTAGAATTGTAAATATTTCTACGTTAAATTTAGAAAGAATTGTCACAATTGAATTAGAAGGTTATAACGAACTAAATGATAAGTTAAGAAAAAAATTAGTTATTGAACTTATGGGAAAACATAGTAATATAATTTTGTTAAATGAAAATAACAAGATTATAGATAGTATCAGACATTTAGATATTTCTTCTGGTTCACTTCGTGATATTTTACCTACACGAGAATATATATTACCAAGCAATAATACTAAGATAGACTTTTACAATATTTCTAAAGAAAACTTTATGAGCACTATCAAAGATACTATAAGTAAATCAATTACTAATAATTATACTGGCTTCAGTAATAGTTTCATCTCTTCTATTTTAGAAAATTTGAATATTAATAATAATAATTTTTCTCAAGATGACCTTTCTACTTTATACGATGCAATTAAAACTATTTTACTTAATATTGAAACTAACAATGTCAAATTAGTAAATTACAATACCAATGATTATGTAATATCTTCTTCTAATACTGAGTCTTTACAAGTTAATTTTTTCTTGGATGATTTTTATAATAAAAAAGAAGAAAAAGACAATATAAATACTTATAAAAATAATCTTTTAAAATTGGTATTAACTGCATTAAAGAAAATATCAAAAAAACTTGATAATATAAATGCAAAATTAAAAGAATGTGATAACATGGATAAATATAGAATTTATGGCGAACTTATAACTTCTAATTTATATAAATTAGATTCTAATCAAAACGCTGAAAGTATTGTTTTAGAAAATTATTATGATAATAATAATGAAATTACAATTCCTTTAGATAAAACAATTTCAATTTCTTATAATGCTAAAAAATTCTTTAAAAAATATCACAAATTGAAAAATACTTTAGAAATTGTAAGTATTCAAAAACAAGATACTATAAAAGAAATAGATTATTTAGAAAGTATAGTTTACGAGTTAGAAAATGCTATTTCAATTTCCGATTTGGATGAAATATATTTAGAGATTTCTGAAAATGGTATTTTTAAAGTAAAAGAAAAATCTAATGTCAAGAAAAATAAAGTTAATAAGAAAAAAATTCATGACGAATATGAGCCAATTATCTATACTGTAGACGGTTTTACTCTATATGTTGGAAAAAATAATAAACAAAATGATTATATAACCACTAAACTTGGTAAGAATGAAGATTATTGGTTTCATACTAAAGATATTCGTGGAAGCCACTGCTTGTTAAAATGCAATGGCAAAACTGTAAAAGAACATACTCTTGTAGCTTGTTGTCAAATAGCTGCATTTCATAGTAAAGCAAAACTTTCTTCAAATGTTCCTGTTGATTATTGCTTTGTAAGATACGTAAAAAAACCTAATGGAAGTAAGCCTGGTATGGTAATTTATACTAATAATAAAACTATGAATGTCAATCCTACTTCCAAAATTATTTAAATTTTAAGGACGGAACAATTAAACTATTAGGGACGGGTCGATTTAGTTTAGCAAAAAGCTAAACTAAATTGACCCGTCCCTAATAGTTTACAATAATGTTTTTTAATTTAATCTCTTACTTTATATTCTATTTTTTCCATAAAAGGAAACATTTCTCTTATTCTCTTTTTAGTCAACATTTCCATTACTGGATGAGGATTTTTTTCATGAATAGATAAAAGTTTTTGCGTATAACAATTTTCAGATGTCTTAAATAGTAAATATCTATTTCTTACGTAAGTATAATATAATTCATATCCTTCATCTAATTCTTGTTCAAATCTCTCAAATGTATATTTTGTTTTTCCATCCATTTATATTCTCCTTTTACTATTCTATAACATTATCTGGTAATTTTTTAGATAAATCTTCTTTATTTTGTTGATTTTCTATTACTTTATCCACCGCTTCTTTTTCATTTACTTCAAATTTTAATTCTGAAACAAAGTTTTTTCTTTGTTCTGAACTTTCCACTTTCTCTCCACTTTGCAATTCTTCATTCTTTACTTGTGATATTTTTTCACTAATTTGATTATCTAATCCATCCAATTCTCCTTTTGTCACAGTAGGTAATTGAACTTTAGCCTTATTCAATATTAATCCTACTTCATTAATAAACACTTTTTGTGAATAAATTAAATATTCGCTTCTTCCTACGTTTTCATTCACTTGTTCAATAAGTTTTCCTTTAGCACTTTCTATTTGAGATATAATATTTTCTTTTATTTGTGCTGAATATTCCCTATTTTCTTGATCCATCTTCATAGAATTTCTCGCCTGTGTATTTTCATTTGTATCTAATATTGGATTTAACACAGTATCTTCTTTTTCTTCTACATTTAATAGCTCTGGTATTTTTTCCTTTAATTTATCTACTTTTTCTCTAAATACTTCATTTGATAATTCTATTGATTTATCTTTTCCATTCTCAGATTCTCTTTTTGCACTACTTGCAATATTATTTAATTCTTCTATTAATCTTCCATTATTTCCTATTGCTAATTCTACATTTCCTAAGTATTTTTTTGTTGCATATTGATAGTCTACAAACAATTCTTGTATTACATTTTTTAATTCTTCTGGCAATTGTTTACTTTCTATATATTCATTTATTTGTTCTATTACTATATTTTTCATTTTCTCTCCTTATTATTTACACATATTTTCAAACTCTTCCTCTGTTATAATTGTTATTCCTAGTTCTTGTGCTTTTGTAAGTTTTGAACCTGCATCTTCACCAGCTAGTACATATGATGTTTTTTTAGATACAGAAGATGATGTTTTTCCACCATATTTTTCTATTAAATCTTCCGCTTCTTTCCTAGAATATTTTTCTAATGCTCCTGTTAATACAAAGACTTTTCCTTCAAAACGATTATCTATATTTTCTTCTTGCAAACTTTCCATATTTACACCTAAATTTTTAAGTCTTTCTATAATGTCTTTAGTTTGCTCTTGTGCAAAAAATTCTATAATGTTATTTGCTGTAATTTCTCCTACATCGTCTGTTAAAGCTAAACTTTCAAAGCTTGCATTTGAAAGTTCTTCCATAGTCTTATATTTTTTTGCTAAAACTTTTGCTGCTTTAATTCCTACTTGTTTTATTCCTAGTGCATTTATTACATGGAATAAATCTTGTTTTTTACTTTTCTCTATTGAATCTATCAAATTCCCGGCAAATTTCTTTCCATTTTTCTTTAATGATGCTACATCTTCTAAACTTAAAGTATAAATATCTGCTATATTTTTTATTAAACCTTTTTCTATTAATTGTTCTACTATTTTATATCCTAGGCCATCTATATCCATTGCTTCTTTAGAAACAAAATGAACTATACTTCTTAAAAGTTGTGCTGGACATTCTATTCCTATGCACCTTGTTGCAGCTTCTCCCTCTTCTCTTACCGCTTGTGCTCCACATACTGGGCAAACTTTAGGCATTTCAAAGTCTTTTTCTTTTCCTGTTCTTTTTTCTTTTACAACTTTTATTACTTCTGGTATAACATCACCTTGTTTTTGAATAACAACTGTATCTCCGATTTTTAAGTCTTTTTCTTTTATAAAGTCTTCGTTATGAAGTGTTGTTTTAGATATTGTTGAACCTGCAACTTTTACTGGTTCTAATATTGCCATTGGTGTTATTACACCTGTTCTACCTACTTGGCAAACTATATCTTTTAATATGGTTTCTTTTGCTTCTGGTGGATATTTGTAAGCTATTGCCCACTTTGGTGTTTTATATGTTGTTCCTAATTTTTCTCTAAATGAAAGTGAATCTACTTTTACAACTGCACCATCTATACCAAACGATAAATTTTCCCTATCTTCTCCTATTTTATTAATTGCTTCTTCTACTTCTTGTTGATTTTTGCATAATATTCTTACAGGATTTACATTAAATCCTAATTTTTCTAAATAATTTAGTTCATCATAATGCGAATTAAATTTGCCATCATCCCATTTTTGTACATTAAATATAAATATATCTAATGGTCTTTCTTCTGTTACTTTTGAATTTAGTTGTCTTAAAGAACCTGCAGCTGCATTTCTTGCATTTGCAAATAATTTTTTGCCTAATACTTCTTGTTCTTCATTTAATTTTTCAAATTCCTTTGTTCCAATAAAGACTTCTCCACGTACAGTTATTGTTACTTTTTCGTTTAATACTTTTGGAATACTTTTTATAGTTCTTAAGTTATCTGTAACATCTTCTCCAATTAAACCATTTCCTCTTGTTGCACCTCTTACAAACACACCATCAACATATTCTAAAGCTGTTGATAAACCATCAATTTTTGTTTCTACAACATAACGTAATTCTTCATTTTCTTCTATTGCTTGCTTTTTTATTCTATCATCAAACTCTCTTAGTTCTTCAAAAGAAAATACATCTTGAAGACTTTGAAGTGGTACTTTATGAACTACTTCTTTAAAACCTTCTTTAACATGTCCACCTACTTTTTGTGTTAATGAGTCTTTAGTTATAAGCTCTGGAAATTCCTTTTCTAAAGCTTTTAGTCTATTCATCATCATATCATACTCGTAATCTGTTATTTCTGGCTTGTCCTCATCATAATATTTATTTGCATAATACTCTAATTTTTCTCTTAATTCATTTATCTGTTTTTTAGCTTCTTCTAAATTCATTTTTTCCTCCTAGGAAACTTTAAGATAAAATGTTTCCAAAATTTCTTTTTTTATTATATACAAAAGATTAAAAAAAATAAATAGTATTTTTTAATATACTTTAAAATTTTTATTTATTCATTCCTAACTACCTAACTCTATATTATGCATAAAAACAATATAAAATTTCTTCTTCCTTTACATTATTTTCTCTCATGTAATCATCACATCTTTTTTCTAATAATTTAAAGTTGCAACATCTATCTTGCAAGTCTTTGTTGGCATGTCCATTTGAAATTATATAATACAAATTTCTTGCTCTATTTTGAATTCGTAAAGTATTTAAATTAATCCAATTCATTTGATTTATAATCATATTTTTATATTTTTTATCTTCAATTTTATCTATTTCTATCTTTTCCAAAAAGCTACTTGGTATAGGTATCATATTATTTAAATTTATTCCGCCTAATTTTCCTCCATCTATTTTCAAAAAATCTTGCATATTTTTCATACTTAAATGTTTCTTTTTTGGTGATGTTAAAGGTGCGAAAAAATTTTTACCATTTACATTTAGTATAACTCCTATAAATGGCCTATTTTCCTTTTCATTTTCTATGTATGGTATTTTAGGCTCATAATAATGTAAATAATTACAATATTCTATATCTGCTTTGTATAAATTCATATTACTATGCATAATTAAAACATTTAAAATACTTTAATTATTTGCTCCTTTCCTTTCTATTTCTTACTTTCTAGGCATTATTAATAAAAGTCAAACTCTTTATAGATTTGCACTTTTGTGTATTATTATTTTTATTATAACTATTTTTTCTTTTTCTTGGATTTCATAAAAGATTAAAAAATTTTTATAGATTTTAAATCTGTTTTTAGTTTTTTTATATTTAACCCCTATATATGGAAAATACGATAAATTATAAATCGATTTTTCTATATTTATTTTGAAATTTTCTGCTGCTATTGGATTTTTCAATTTAATTTTAATATAATTTGAAATTCGATTTATATTCTTTATCGATAATTTGCTATACTCCACGATGTAGTTTATAATATTTTTCTCCTAAAAGTTGCCCCCAAACTTCATCATGTGAATATAATTTATTTCCATTCCTTTTTTGTTCTTCATCTACTTCTGCTAGTAGTCTGTCTATTCTATCTTCTTCCTCTTTTGTAAAGAATGCTTCATTTCCTACAATTTGCATATGTATTTTCTCCTTCCATTTTTTGTTTAATTCTATATCATTTTTACTTATAAGTCAATTATTTTTATGTAAATTATCAAAGAAGTTTTCGACAAATTTCACCATAAAACATTATCTTATAGCAGTGTCATCTATTGAGAAAAAGTAGCAATTAGGGAATTTACAAAATTGCTACTTTCTTATTTTTTATGACATTTTCTCTTTAATTTTAACCAATGTGTTTAGTGCATCTATCGGTGTTAATACATTTAAGTCTATTTTATCTATCTCTTGTGCAAGTTCTGCTAATTTATAGTTGCACATATCTAATTGTCCTTCAACTTGCTTTTTGCTTTCTATTTGTTTTCCGTTTAAGATATTTTTTCTTTCTAAAGAACGTAGTATTTCATTTGCTCTTTTAGTTACATCTTTTGGAACACCTGCTAAGCGCGCAACATGAACACCATAACTTTCATCTGTTCCACCATTTACTATTTTTCTTAAGAAGATGATGTCTTCTCCTTTTTCTTTAACGGCTATAGAATAATTTTTTATTCCTTCTAATTTGTTTTCCAAGTCTGTTAATTCATGGTAATGTGTTGCAAATAGTGTTTTTGCTCCGCATCTTTCTTTGTCAGCTATGTATTCTGCAACAGCCCATGCAATAGAAAGTCCATCATATGTAGAAGTTCCTCTTCCTATTTCGTCAAGTATTACTAAACTATTTGAAGTCGCATTTTTTAGTATTGTTGCTACTTCCATCATTTCTACCATAAAGGTGCTTTGTCCCATACTTAAATCATCTGAAGCACCAACTCTTGTAAATATTTTATCTACAACTCCTATTTTGGCACTACTTGCAGGAACAAATGAACCTATTTGAGCCATTAGTGTAATTAATGCTACTTGTCTCATATAGGTAGATTTACCAGCCATATTAGGTCCTGTAATTATTGCAAGTCTTGAATCGCCTTTATCTAAATATGTATCATTTTGAACAAAGCTTCCTGATGGCAACATTTTTTCAATAACAGGATGACGTCCATCTTTTATATCTATTACTCCACTATTATCAACTATTGGTTCTACATAGTTCATATCTTCTGCAACTTGTGCTAGTGAACATAGGACATCTAGTATTGAAATTACTTCTGCTGATTTTTGTATTCTTCTTATTTTTCCTTCTATATCATCTCTTATTTCAACAAATGCATTATATTCTAAGTTTATAACTCTTTCCTCTGCACCTAAAATTTGATTTTCTAAATTTTTAAGTTCTTCTGTTATGTATCTTTCACCATTTGTTAATGTTTGTTTACGAATATATCTGTCTGGCACTAAATCCATATTTGATTTTGTTACTTCTAAATAATAACCAAATACTCTGTTAAATCCTATTTTTAAGCCTTTTATTCCTGTTTGTTCTCTTTCCTTTGCTTCCAATTCAACTAGCCACGTTTTTCCTTGTGTTGATGCTTTTTTTAACTGGTCTATTTCTTCATTATAGCCTATTTTTATCAAGTTTCCTTCTTTTATTGACATTGGTGGTTCTTCTACAATTGCTTCTTCTATTAAGTCATGAATATCTGTTAATTCGTCTAAATTTTCATATAGATGTCTTAATAATTTTGCATTTGTATTTTCCAATACTTTTTTAACTAAAGGAAGTTGCTTTGTTGAATTTTTAAGAGAAATCATATCTCTACCTGTTGCATTTCCATATGCTATTCTTCCTGCTAGTCTTTCCATATCGTAAACTTTTTTAAGAGCTTCTATAGTATCTCCTCTTAAAATAACATTATCCTTTAATTCTTTTACCGCTTCTAATCTGTTATTTATCTCCCACACATCAACTAATGGATCATTAAGCCATCTTCTAAGCATTCTTCCTCCCATCGATGTAGAAGTTTTATCTAAAACCCATAAAAGTGTACCTTTTTTAGATTTATCTCTCATTTTTTCTGTTATTTCTAGATTTCTTCTCGCACTAATATCTAACGACATATATTTTGTAGTAGTATAAACTATTATTTTATTTATATGGTCTAAATTAGTTTTTTGTGTTTCTATTAAATAATCTAATAATCCATTTATTGAAGATACTATTAATTCTTTATCTTCTAAACTTTCTATTTTTTCTTCATGGTCATTTACAAATAAATAGTTTTGTAATAGTTTTTCTGTATTTTTTGAAAAAGCTTCTTCTTTTACTCTTGAAATATATACTTCAAAACGTTCTTTTATTTTAGATATTTCTTCTAAAGAATCATACATAAAAGGATTTACTATTATTTCTGCAGGATTAAATTTAGAAATTTCATCTAATAATTTTGGAAAGTTGTTATTTTCTGCAATTTGTGTAGTTCTAAAATCTCCTGTTGAAACATCGCAAACACTTACTCCATAATATAAACCTGTTTTGTATACACTCATTATATAATTGTTTTTCTTTTCATCTAATAAATTGCTTTCTATAACAGTTCCTGGCGTTACTACACGAATAACTCCTCTTTTAACGATTCCTTTTGCTTGCTTTGGATCTTCTAATTGTTCACAAATGGCAACTTTGTAACCTTTTTCAATCAATTTTGCAATATATGCATCTGCAGCATGAAATGGAATTCCACACATTGGCGCACGTTCTTCTTGTCCACATAGCTTACCTGTAAGTGTTAACTCCAATTCTTTTGATGCTTTAATTGCATCATCAAAAAACATTTCATAAAAGTCACCTAAACGATAGAATAATATACAATCTTGATATTCTTCCTTTGTCTTTAAATATTCTTGCATCATAGGTGAAAATTCTGATTTTTCTGCCATTTTTATTACTCCTTATCTTACTACTTTTTGCTTATTATATATTAGTTTTAGTCTTTTTTCAATAGATGCTTTTTAAAATATTCCTATAAAAATAAATGGCATTTTATATTGCTATAAGCAATATTCATCTATTTCTTTTTTTACTACATCTGCTGTTTTTTCTTTCTTTTTATATTCTTCTACTAAACTATTAATAAATTTGTATTCAGTTGGATATTCGACTTCTACAATTTTAGAATATCCTTCGTTCATTAATACTAACATTAGTTCCATTTTAGCTCTTTTATTTCCTTCTGAACATTCTAAAATTGATTGTAGTTTATCATATTTTTTTATATATTTTCTTACTCTTTCTGTTTCTTTATGAATATCTTCTGCTTCATCACTACATAATCTCATTTTTGCATAATATGTAAGTTTTATTCTATTTACTGCAGATTTAGTGTTTTCTCTTATAGTTTCTCCTATTTTTTTTGCTTGTTTTTCTTTATTTTTCTTTACTCTACTTGTAGAAGTTGTTTTTGTATTACCTTTACTTTCTTGTTTTATTCCTTTTAGAATTATATATTTGTTGTTGTTTTCTCCTTCTAATTTCTTTCCTCTATTTTCTTTTTTGTTACTTTTTGGTATTTCTTTGTCTGATAGTTTCTCTTTTCCCTTATTTTCTATTGTTGTATTGTTTTCTTCTTTCTTTTTACATTCTATTAATGAAACGTTCCATCCAATTAATTCATCCCATTTTGCTATATCATATATTCGTGCTTTATTACTTTTAATTCTTTCCTTTATTTTTGATATTCCTTTTACTTCTATTCCATTTTGTTGCATTCTCTTTATCACATTTAGAGCATTCTGTTTTTGTCCCATTCTTTCATATACAGCTATAAGAACTAAATAAAAATTTTTTTCGTCTTTATGTTGTTCTAGTAGTTGTTTTAATGATTCTATATCGTCTTCCGTTATTTTTTGCAAATATATTTTTTCTCTTATTTTCAAATCTTCTATATGTTGTAATTTTTTATTTTCACCTTTTTTCTCTAAAAACAACATATCTATTGATTTTTTTTCTTCTTGTTTAGCATATAATTTTCCTAATTCTAGTCTTGTATACACATTCTTTTGATCTAATTCTATTATTTCTTTAAATAATTCTTCTGCTTTGTCTTCTTTTCCTTG